>SKDZ01000216.1_pt1 | contig 36662 bp, 28 predicted proteins | sample 4826551 | NCBI WGS metagenome assembly SKDZ01 (sample SAMN11008822, study PRJNA524170) | human gut metagenome | biome: Human fecal sample; material: Feces; isolation source: fecal sample from pouch patient p12, p15 | host: Homo sapiens | place: Israel: Tel-Aviv | collected 2016-02-02 | reverse complement strand
CCATCAGATTTATTTTGTTTATACGGGAATCGTTGCGATGCTATTCTCAGGAATTGCAATCATCTTTTTCCACTGGGTATTGCTTTTGACAACACTTCTAGTTGGAGCCATTTTGTTCTATTTTCCAAAAGTCTTTAAGAAATCAGTGGAACGAGACACAGAACAGGTTTCAGATGTTGCTAATGATGCTTTAGCGACATCTACAGATTACTTACGTGGCTATGAAGTGCTCTATCACAATAAACAACTGGGGCTGATGCAAGAGCGAACCATGGGTAAATTTAATCAATTGGCTACGGCAAATGTAAAATTAATTTTTACTCGGGCTTGGATGCAATATTCTTTATTAGGGGCCAATATGTTGGGACAATTTTTGATTTTAGCTGTTGCTGGTTTTCTCATCATGAATGGTCAGATTGGAATCGGTGTTGTCATGAGCGTGGGGAATCTGTCAGGAACAGTTACTAATTACTCAAAAAGTGTAGCAAATAGCTTGATTTTGCTCAATGCTACTGGGAAATTGCTAGAAAAATATGGAAAAATTGCTGACGAATCAAAAGTTACTGACGGAGAAGAAGTGACAGACTTTGAAAGTAAACTGGAGTTAAAAAATCTGTCTGTCGCTTTTCCTGATGGCCAAAAAATTGAATATCCAGAAATTGTCATTGAAAAAGGGAAGAAATATGCGATTATCGGGGATAGTGGTAGTGGTAAATCAACCTTAATTAATTTGCTAGTCGGCAATAAGCGAGATTATGAAGGAGAAATTTTACTTGATGGAAAAGATTATAAGGGAATTAACCGAAAATCTTTACCACATGTCATGAGCGTAATTATGCAATTTCCTTACCTTTTTAGGGAAACGGTAGAGGAAAATTTGACTTTGGGTCGTAAGATTTCGCCAGATATTTTTGATAAGTCGATTAGAATTGCCTGTGCTGATGATTTTGTGTTTAATAAACTTGATACGATTTATGATAAAAATTTATCAGGAGGTCAGCAAGAAAGATTATCTGTTGCGCGGGAATTAATGGGGACAAAACCGATTTTAGTGATGGATGAAAGCACTGCCAGTGTTGATAAGAAAACGGCTCTGGCTGTAGAAAAAAATATTTTAGAAAATCCCGATTTGACTGTGATTATGATTACTCACCATTTGTATGATGAAACTCAAAATTATTTGGATGAAGTCATTCATTTAGGTCAGGGAATTGCTTAGACTATAAATTTTATATCAAAAAAAGACACCTTTTGTGTCTTTTTTTATTACTTAAATCGTGACAATTTTTCTGATGAGTTCATGAATTTCTTCAATTGGTTTATCTTGACCATTCATTAACCATTTTCGCCAAACAGCATAAACTCCAGTTGCCACAAAAGTAATGAAATATTCGTCATTTGTTTCTTCGTAAAATTTTTCAATTTCTTCAATATAAATCTGACGAATGATGGGCTCATAGCCTTGACTTTCAGAAAGGTAGAGGTCATTTTTGAAGTCTTCAAAAAATTTTAATTGGTTCTCAATTTTTATTGTTGCCGACACATTCTGGCGAATGATTTCAAAGCTTTCGGAAATTCGTGGTTGATAGTATTGATAGATGACTTGATTGATTGAATCAAAATTACGATAAAATGCCATTCGACTGACTCCTGCCCGCTGACAAACGTTTGAAACGGTCAGTTGATCAAGAGTTTTTGGCTTTTCAGATGTTTTTTGAATGCCCAAAAGCTGTAGAATAGCTGTAGTAATAAAATCTTTTGTATCATTTTTGATGGTTTGGGAATAGTTCGTCGCTGCCATTACACATCTCCTTAGGCTGTCACACAAGCGGATTTTAAGCTTGTATTTTTACTACTTCTATCGTACAATAATTCCACATGAGTTTCAAGTGTAACGGATGTTGTTGAGAGAAAAAAATGACAAATACAAATAAAAAATTAATACTAGTAACTGGTGGTTCGGGTTATATTGCTATGTTCATCATGATTGCTTTATTAAAAAAAGGCTATCGAGTACGGGCGACCTTGCGGATGATGTCTAGACAAGAAGAAGTGAAGAAAATGATGAAGCAAGGAGGGATTGCTGATTTTACTGACCTAGACTTTGTTCAAACGGATTTAACTAAAGAAGAAGGATGGAGTCAAGCAATGACTGGAGTGGATTCTGTCATCCACGTCGCTTCTCCAACACCCTTGCAACGTCCTGACGCTGATGATTTAATGGTAATAATGGCTGTAGATGGAGTGAAGTTTGTGATGAGAGCAGCCAAGGAAGCAGGAGTTAAACGAGTGGTTTTGACCTCAGCATCTGGTGCTGTTTTAGCGGGGCATAAGCATCATCCAGAAATCTTTACAGAAAAAGACTGGACAAAGCTTGATGCTCCAATTAATGCTTATCAACGTTCTAAAACAATGGCTGAACTGGAGTTTTGGAAACTTGCCAAATCTTATGGTATGGAAGGAGCCTCAGTTCTACCTACGGCTGTCATGGGACCGATTCTTGGGAATGATTTTTCACATTCTAGCGCGGCAATTAAAAATATGTTTGAAGGAAAAATGCCTAGACTTTTAAATTTGGCATTTGACTATGTTGATGTTCGTGATGTTGCTGATTTACATTTGTTAGCTCTTGAAAAAGAAGAAGCCATTAGTCAGCGTTTTATCGCGACTTCAGGGCAAAATATTACTTATCAGGAACAAGCAAAATTTTTGAAAAAAGAATTTGGTTCAAAAGCCAAGAAAGTTTCTACTCAAGTTATTCCAGACTTTTTAGTGAAGATCTTGGCACGTTTTGATAAAAGTTTGGCGATGCCAGCCACATTTTTGGGGCAAAATACGGCATGTTCAAATGAGAAATCAACAAGACTTTTAGGTTGGCAACCCCGTTCGGGAGAAGCAGCCATTATTCAAACACCGCAAACGATGTTAGATTTGGCTGTGATTAAAGTTGATTAAGAAAATATGAATTATAAATTTTACTATTTCCGAACGTTGTAAGCTAAAAAAGACCAAATCTCTGCCTTTACCCTTTTGATTCTCTGAAAAAAAGTCTAAAATGGAAGCATATTGTGAAAAAATTGGAGAGAAAAATGCATCCACATTTAAAAGAAGTCTTATTTACAAGAGAACAAATTGCTGAACGTGTCAAAGAGCTTGCTGAAGTTGTTTCACGAGATTATGAGGGAAAGAATCCTCTCGTTGTCGGGATTTTGAAAGGGTCAATCATGTTTACAGTTGACTTGCTCAAGGAATTATCAATTGATGCTGAAGTTGATTTTATGGACGTCACCAGTTATGGATACGGAATCTCATCATCTGGTGAAGTTCGAATTTTGAAAGATTTATCAACCGTGGCTCATGGACGTGATATTTTGATTGTTGAAGATATTATCGATACTGGAAATACTTTGCTTTATCTTAAAAAATTACTGACAGGACGTCAAGCCAAATCTGTAAAAATCATCTCTTTGTTAGACAAACCAAGTGGTCGTAAAGTAGATATTGACGCTGATTATGTCGGTTTTGAAGTACCAGATGCTTTTATCGTAGGTTATGGAATTGATTATGCAGAGCGTTATCGTCAATTGCCTTATATTGGAGTTTTCAATGAAGAATTTTTGATTAAAGAGTGAAGGTTATTTCCGAACAATAAAATTAAAAAAAGCCTAGTTGTTAAACTAGCGCTTTTTATTTCCAAACGATAAATGTAAAATAAAGACATGATAAATAGTTACTGACAGACTTATCAGTACTTTTAGCAGAAAAATCTTGACTTACAGAACGGTAAGTAGAAAACTTGGAGGAAATCATGTCAAAACGTGCACTTATCAGTGTTTCAGACAAAGAAGGTATTGTAGAATTTGCAAAGAAAATTCAGGAGTTAGGTTGGGAAATTATCTCAACAGGCGGAACAAAAGCAGTTCTGGACCAAGAGGAAATTCCGAATATTGCAATTGATGAAGTAACTGGCTTTCCAGAAATGATGGATGGTCGAGTTAAAACATTACATCCGCTGATTCATGGTGCACTCCTTGGACGTAGAGATTTGGACAGTCACATGAAATCAATGGCTGAACATCATATTTCTCCGATTGACTTAGTTGTTGTAAATTTATATCCTTTCAAAGAAACCTTGCTTGCTGGTGGTAGCCAAGCAGAAATGATTGAAAAAATTGATATTGGTGGGCCGTCGATGTTACGTTCGGCAGCTAAAAACCATGCGGCAGTCACAGTTGTCTGTGACCCGATGGATTATGAAAAAGTAGAAAAAGAGCTTTCAGCAGACGGGGAAACAAGTTTAGAACTTCGTCAGCAACTTGCAGCAAAAGTTTTTCGTCATACTGCAAGTTATGATGCCCTCATTGCGCAATATTTGACAGAAGAATTTCCAGTAGAAGATACAAAACCCGAAAAATTAACCTTGACTTATGACCTTAAACAAGGGATGCGTTATGGTGAAAATCCACAACAAAGTGCTGATTTTTATGAATCAGGATTACCAACAACTTACTCTATTGCGCAAAGTCATCAACTTCATGGTAAAGAATTAAGTTATAACAATGTTCGTGATGCTGATGCAGCTTTGCAAATTGCAAGGGATTTTGATGAGCCAACCGTTGTGGCCCTCAAACATATGAACCCTTGTGGGATTGGAACAGCTAAAAATATTGAACAAGCTTGGGATTATGCTTATGAAGCGGACCCTGTTTCGATTTTTGGTGGGATTATCGTTTTAAATAGAGAAGTCACTGAGGAAACGGCTCAAAAAATGAGCAAGATTTTCCTTGAGATTATTATTGCTCCATCATATAGTAAAGAGGCTTTAGAAATTTTGAGTAAAAAGAAAAATATTCGTCTTTTAACCGTTGATTTTTCTAAAAAAGAGCAATCAGAAAAAGAAGCGCTTGTAACAGGGGTACTTGGTGGGCTTCTTGTTCAAAATCAAGATGTCATTGTTGAAAATCCGAAAGAATGGACAGTGGCGACTAAAGTTCAACCAACTGACAGACAAATGGAAGCCATGAAGTTTGCTTGGAAAGCAGTAAAATTTGTCAAATCAAATGGAATCATTGTAACAAATGACCACCAAACGCTTGGCGTTGGCCCTGGGCAAACTAATCGTGTCGGCTCGGTAAAAATTGCCTTGGAAGCGACAGCTGATAAGGACGCCCTTCTTCAAGAAAATGCCGTACTTGGCTCAGATGCCTTTTTCCCATTTGCGGACAATATTGATGAAATTGCCAAAGCGGGAATTAAAGCAATCGTTCAACCGGGTGGCTCTGTTCGTGACCAAGAAGTGATTGAAGCTTGTGATAAATATGGTATTGCGATGGTCTTTACTGGACTCCGCCATTTTAGACATTAATTAAAAAATCTGCCTTAGGGTAGATTTTTTGTCATCTACAATCTAAAAAATAATTTTCGATACTTTTTTCTGCTATAATGTAAGGAATGCAAAGAATACATTTAGCAAAGGAAATAGAAATGACTGTACTACTTTTTGATATCGATAACACTCTACTTGATTTTGATAAAGCAGAATATGATGCTTTGGGGAAAATTTTTGCCCATTATCAAATTGAAGATAATCAAGAAAACCGAGCGACTTATTCACGCGAAAATAAAGCCTTGTGGCGCCTACATGAATCGGAAAAGCTTTCTCGAGAAGAATTGTTGAGCACGCGATTTGACCATGCTTTTCGAGCTTTAAATGTGTCAGTAAACTATAATCCAGTAGCGGTTGATGATGAATACCAACTTTACTTATCACAAGGTCACGAGCTAATCAATCACGCAAATGAGTTACTGACAGAACTGTCAGCAAAAGAAGCAGAAATGTATGTGGTCAGCAATGGAACTTCACGTGTTTCACGCCCACGAATATTTGAATCTGGAATTTCTGACCATTTTCGAGAAATCTTTATCAGCGAAGAAATTGGTCATCACAAACCTTCTCTTGCCTTCTTTGATTACGTTTTTGACCACATTGAAGCAGCGAACAAAAAGGAATTTACAATTGTTGGTGATTCTCTAGCAACCGACATTTTAGGTGGGAATAGAGCTGGAATTAAAACAATCTGGTACAACCCCAAACAATTGGAAGTGACTGGCGAAGCACAACCAGATGTACAAATTCAAGATTTACTAGAAATTCCATCATTGGTTAAAAATTGGTAATAAAAAAACACTGTTTGTTTAACAGTTTTTTTTTTGTTTATACTTTTACTTTTTTTCTTAAAAAGAGACTTGAGATAAATCCTACGGATACGAAGATAAGAAGAAGCCAGAAAGTATGATGGAAGGCTGTTAAATTAGCTTGTAATGGAGAAAGACTACTTTGATTTTTGATTTGACTACTTAAAAATGCTGTCAGAAAGGCAATTGCAAATGAGTTGACCACTTGCATCATTTCATTGGTTAAAGGTGTCACTCGGCTAATGTTTTTCATTGGAACGGCTTGTAGTGCGTGATTGTTGACTTGCATATTGACCAGACCTTGGCTTAAACCAAGTAAAACAATCGCACAAAGCGTAAAAGTCAATGAAGAGTGCGGACTAGTTTGCGCGAATAAGATGAGGCTGATTCCGCCAAGTGTAAAGCCAGGAAGAACCGCGGCTTTCGTACCAAATTTATCAAAAACTCGACCACCAATTGTCATTCCTAAAAAGCTTGCAATCGCCTGTGGAACCATCATTAATCCGGTATTAACAGAGGAAAGTCCCACAATATTTTGCAAGTAGAGAGGAACCAGAAGCATGGCTCCAAACACAACAATTTGATTGAGCCACATGAGTGAAATACCTTTTGTAAATTCAGGAATCGTGAAAGCTCGCAAATTTAAAAGTGGGTTTTCGACACGTAATTCAACAAGGATAAACAAAAGGAGCATCAGTAAACCAACGGACATAAAAGCGATAGCGCTTCAGTTTGACCAGCCTTTATCTGCACCAATATGCACACCATAAATTAAAATCGGAAAAGCAAAGGGAGAAAGAAGAGCGCCTTTTAAATCAATTTTACTTGCTTTATTTGCTGGAAAATTAGGAAGAAATAAGAGGATGAAAATAAGAGCCAATATTCCTACAGGAAGATTAATCAAAAAAACAGTTGACCAATTAAAATATTTTACCAAAAAACCAGAAAGTGCTGGACCAATTGTCGGTGCAAGTAGCATGGGTAAGCCCAAAATTCCCATCATAGAGCCTCTTTTTTCCATTGGAATAACTTTAAAGGACATCCCAATTCCTATTGGAGCAACGACGCCACCAGTCAAGCCTTGGGCAATTCGCCAAATAATTAAACTCTGAAGAGAATGCGCATTTGCTGCCAAGAGTGAAGCAATGGTGAAAAAAATGATTGCCAGAGCGAAAATGCGTTTATCTGAAAAGCGGTCCCCCAGAAAACCTGCAAAAGGGATAGCCGTTGCCATAGCCAGAGTATAAGTGGTAATGACCCACTGACTATTAGATAAATTTTGATGAAAAGCAGTTTGGATATGTGGAAGCGTCACATTCATGATGGTGGTATCCATCATAACTAAAAGCATCCCAATCGCAATTGTTAAAACTGCGGGTAAGACTTTTTTTAAATTAAAATCACTTGTATTATTCATAAGAACCTTCTTTTTTTGTTTTAGAACACTGTTCGGTAAAAATAATACCATTGTTCTAAAACAAAGTCAAGAAAAAAACTTCCTTTTAGAAGTTTTTTATGAATTAATCAGTTTGAACCATTTTTTCGATGCCCGAAATGATAAGTTCTAGTCCAAATTCAAAACTTTCAGACGAACTTAAGCTGGTAAGACTTTCTGTCTGCCAATATTTATCGAGAAAAGGAGCAAGTTGAATAAGAGGAATTTTGACAGTCGAAAGAGGTTTTTCGGGTTGTTCTACTAAGCGATCACTATCTATTTTACTGCTGTAGATAAAATTTAGATAAAGGTTAACGGTATAAAATTTACGGTCATCAGTGAGATTAAGATCATCTACAATCATCAAAAGTTTGTCAAAAAGTCGTAGATAATTTTCGGATTCTGGTGGATAATCCATCATCAATTGAGCAAGATTTGGATAAGATTCTAAAACAGCATAAATATTTTTTCCATAAACCAAAAGGCGATTTTGCCAAGTTTTTTCGTTTGCTGGAAAAATGATTTCAAGGCTGGCTTTATCAATCAGTTCAGCAAAAAGTGCCTCTTTACTTGAAAAATGATAGTAAAGAGAAGAGACGGTCATTCCTAGCCGACTAGCTAATTTGCGCATTGAAAATTCTGTGAGTGGAAGCTCTTGTAGAAGTTCCCAGCTACTGCTAATAATTTTGTCTTTTGTTGGTTGAGTCGCCATGATATTCTACTTTCTATTTCTACTTAAATTTATTTTACATGTTTTTAAAGAAAAATGCGATAGGAAGAAAAAATAAATAAAAGGTAATCTATAAATTTTAAAAAAAACGAGAATTGAAATCGAAGTAAATTCCGAACAATCTAGCCTCTTATTTTATGAAATTTTTGCTCAGGCTTTTTCTTTTCTAGTAATTCTTTTAAGATAGAAATATAAGATTTATGACTGAACAAAACGAGGACGATAACTCTTCGTTAAAAAAAGGGTCTCAACTTGCTGCTTTAACAATTTAGAAAGAGCAAATAGAGAAGTGAAAAAACAATAAAATATTTAAATGAATTGCTGTATTAACTGCAATCACAAGAATTTGGAAGAATCGAAAATATCGGAGAAATGATGAAAATTTTGGTAATTGGCTCAGGTGGCCGTGAACATGCTCTGGCAAAAAAATTTATGGAAAGCCCTCAAGTTGAAAAAGTATTTGTTGCTCCAGGCAACTCAGGAATGAAAAAAGATGGAATTCAAATAGTTGGTATTTCCGAACTTTCAAATGATGAATTGGTTGAATTTGCTCAAAAAGAGAACATTGACTTAAGTTTTGTCGGACCAGAAACAGCGCTTATGAATGGTGTAGTCGATGCTTTTGAAGAGAAAAATCTAATTATCTTTGGACCAAGAAAAAAAGCTGCCGAACTTGAAGGCTCTAAAGATTTTGCAAAGTCAATCATGAAAAAATATGGTGTTCCTACGGCAGATTATGCAACTTTTGATTCTTTAGAACCAGCGCTCTCACATCTTAAACAACATGGGGTTCCCATTGTGATTAAAGCAGATGGATTAGCGGCCGGAAAAGGAGTAACAGTTGCTTTTGATATTGCAAGTGCGCAAGTGGCATTAGCAGATATATTTTCTGGAAGCCAAGGGAAAGTTGTGATTGAAGAGTTTCTTGATGGGGAGGAGTTTTCTTTATTTAGTTTTGTTCATCAAGGAAAGATTTATCCAATGCCTATTGCTCAAGACCATAAACGTGCTTTTGATGGTGATAAAGGACCAAATACAGGTGGTATGGGGGCCTACTCCCCAGTCCCTCACCTTCCTAAAGAAGTGATAAATGAAGCTTTAGAAAAAGTTGTGAAACCCACGGTTGCGGGATTGATTAACGAGGGAAATTCGTTTACTGGTGTTCTTTATGCTGGATTGATTTTGACAGCAGATGGGGTCAAGACAATCGAATTTAATGCAAGGTTTGGTGATCCTGAAACCCAAGTTGTTCTGCCTAGGCTTAAAAGTGATTTGGCACAGGCAATCATTGATATTTTAGCTGGAGATGTGCCAACATTAGAATGGCTTGAAACAGGCGTAACTTTGGGAGTAGTTGTTGCCTCAGAGGGTTATCCAGCTCAAGCAAAAACAGGAAGCATTCTTCCTGATATTCCTAAAGAGCTGAATGTCTATTATGCAGGTGTAACAGAGAATGAAGCCAATCAACTTGTAAGTAGTGGTGGACGTGTATATCTTCTTTCTGAAAGTGGAAAAGATATCGCAAGTACGCAGAAATCACTCTATGATAAACTTGATAAATTAGATAATCAAGGGCTCTTTTATCGGCATGACATTGGTTCAAAAGCCGTTAAATAACTTAATCAAAGTTTTGAAAGATTGCTGATAGAATTTTTACTCTTGAAAAGTAGTTTAGAAATGGAGCTGACATGATTTTTGATTTTGACCTTGATGGTACAATATCTTTTGACGGCAAAAGCATTTCCTTAGAACTTTTAGAATCTCTGACAGAACTATCATTAAAAAATCAACTGATTTTTGCTTCGGCTAGACCCATTCGAGATATGTTACCACTTTTATCAGCCTTTCCAAAAGAGCTGTTGATAGGTGGAAATGGCTCAATTGCCAGAAATAAGCAGCAACAAATTGAGATTGTACAACCTATTTCAGCGCATGATTTTTTGTTAATAAAAAAAATAATTACTGACCAAGATTTGGACTATCTAGTTGATTCTGATTGGAACTATGCGCTCTTAAATAGGGATGAAGAAAGAGCGCAAATTAATGACAAGATTGACCAGTGTCACTTAGCCAAAAATGTTTCTCTATCAGAAATTGACAGAGCAATCAAATGCAACCTACTCAACCCTCAATCAGAAATAATCTTGCATGAATTGAAAAAACTAAATCTTGAAATTGTTAGGCATGAAGAAGCGAAAAGTATTGATTTAACCGCTAAAGGAGTAAATAAATACACCACATTGCGTCAGTATTTTCCTAAAGAAGAATATATTGCTTTTGGAAATGATGATAATGATATCCAATTACTTCGCCATGCAGAGCTCTCAATTGCAGTTGGAAGTAATCAAGCATTAGATTTTGCAGATATTCATTTAAATGAAAAAGAAATTTTAAGATATTTGGAGAAAATAAAATGACAGAAGTTGCAATTATCATGGGTTCAAGTTCAGACTGGGCCACAATGAAAGAAACAGCGAAGATTTTAGATGATTTTGGGTTAGCTTATGAGAAAAAAGTTGTCTCAGCTCATCGGACACCGGCTTTAATGGCTGAATTTTCCAATCAGGCCCATGAACAAGGCTATAAGGTTATCATTGCTGGCGCTGGTGGAGCTGCACACTTACCAGGAATGGTTGCTGCTCAGACGCTTGTTCCAGTGATTGGTGTGCCAATCAAATCACGGGCTTTATCCGGTCTTGACTCTCTTTATTCAATTGTTCAAATGCCAGCAGGCGTTCCTGTAGCGACAATGGCAATTGGAGAGGCTGGGGCAAAAAATGCGGCATTATTTGCCTTGCAACTTTTGGCAAATAATGATGATGATTTATACAATAAATTAGTGAACTATCGGGCAGCCGCTCAAGAAATGGTTGAGCAATCAAACAATGAATTGAAATGATTTAATAAAAATACAAAAGCGGTTAGATTTCTAAAAATGAAGGGTAGGAAAACTTGTGATAAAGAATACAAAGCAAACGATTGGAATCATTGGTGGAGGTCAGCTTGGACAGATGATGGCAATTGCCGCTCAATATATGGGGCATAAGGTGATTACTCTGGACCCTAATCCAAATTGCTCAGCGGCAAAAGTATCTGATGAACTCATTGTTGCTCCTTATGATGATGTAGAAAATTTATTGCGACTTGCCTATGCTTGCGATGTTATTACTTATGAGTTTGAAAATGTTTCAGCAGAAGCACTACATGAGATTGAAGCTTGCGTCAAGATTCCTCAAGGAATTCGTTTGCTAGAGATTACACAAAACCGACGCTTTGAAAAAGAATTTTTGACAAATGAAGCAAAAGTCAAAGTTGCACCATGGCAATTGATTGATTCAAAAGAAAAACTTCCGCAAGTCGTCACTAAAAAACAAGTTTTGAAGACGACGACGGGAGGTTATGATGGACATGGACAAGTAGTTTTAAAGACGGACAAAGACTTGTCAGCTGCTCAATCACTGACAGAAATTTCCGAATGTGTTTTAGAAGATTTTATTTCCTTTGACCGTGAAATTTCAGTCATTATTAGTGGAAATGGTCATGAGTATGTTACTTTTCCTTTGGCCGAAAATGAGCACCGCGAAAATATTTTACATCAGACGATTTCACCAGCTCGTGTGACTGACAAAATCACTGACGAAGCTAATAAAATTGCGAAATCAATTGCAGAGAAATTGAAACTTTCTGGAACGCTTTGTGTTGAGATGTTTTTAACAGCTGACGGTCAAATCTATGTCAATGAACTTGCGCCAAGACCGCATAATAGTGGTCATTTTACCATTGAAGCCTGTGATTTCAATCAATTTGACTTGCATATCAAAGGAATTTTAGGAGAAGATTTACCGGAACCCAAACTCTTAAATGCTGCTATTATGTTAAATGTTTTAGGACAACATGTGGAAGCCGTTAAGGTGCTCAATCATAATCATGCGGATTGGCATCAACATGATTACGGAAAGCCTGATGCTAAACATAACCGAAAGATGGGACATGTGACTATCTTAACGAATGATTTTGACAAAACAAATAATGAAATTAAAGCCACAAAAATTTGGGATTAAAAAATACTTGATTAATATCAAGTGTTTTTTTATTTACTTTGGATAGGGTAAAATGACAACATTTCCCCTAAAAAAAAGAACAAATCAGTAAGATAAACTCTTTGGAAAGCGGTATCATTAACAAGTGAAAACATTGAGCTAAAATTAATTGTTTTTCAAAATTGTTTTTCGAGATAGTATTGCAAAATATCAAGAGAACCCCTATCAGAATAAAAAACTTGATTATCAATTTTATCTTGATTGAAAGTCATATAGTTCAGATTGGGGAAGAGAACATTGTTTTTCTGAAAATCTTTTGGCAAAACGCCATAGGATTTGACAAAAGCAGTATTGAGCGTTCGGATATCCGAAAAGCCACACATATAAGCGATGTTTAGTAAATTATCTTTGGAAGAAGAAAGGAGTGTTCTTGCTTTTTCTGAACGGATTTTATTTAAATACTCGTTAAAATTTATCCCAAAATTACTTTTAAAGAAATGGGAAAAATATGTTCTGGAAAGTCCTTCATGTGAGGCAATCATTTCCAGAGAAATTTTGTGGTCGTAGTTCTCATGAATGTAAGAAGAAATTCTTTCCATTCGCTCTTGGAGATCCATTAATTTATTTTGTTCAGAGCTGCTTAAAATACTGTATTCAGAAATACTTAATAAGCGATCTAATAAAAGGGAAGTGTATCCGTGAGTACGCAAGGAATTATTCTTATCATCAGCAAAATAACTTAAGGCTGCTTGCAAGAGTAATTTCAAGGTTTCAGGTTGATTTTCTAGATTGAAAGGGTGACTTTCAAAATAAATTTTATCAAGCTGAGGGAAGATAATTTTAAAAATTTCTGATGAAAATTGCAGAATTAAAAGTTTCATAGAGTCGCTTGAAGATAGTTCGTGAACTTGGCAACTATTAAAGATAATAGCCTGTCCAGCTTTGATTTCAAAGCATTGCTCTTGTGTTATTACCTGACCAGCCCCTTCTAAGACAAAAGCTAATTCAATGTCAAAATGAAGGTGAGGTTTTCTGTAAGTAATATCGACAAGTAGAAAATTAAGATTATTTATTTTTGAGTGATAAATATTCTCTAATTCGTTTTTCATGTTCATTCTCTCCTAATCACTATTATTATGACATATATTACAAGAAATGTATAGTAGTAATTACGAGTTTGAAAATAATATTAATATCATAAAGAGGAGGAGCTATAAAAATGGCTTACTTTAACGACATCGCACCTATCAAATACGAAGGTACAAAAACTAAAAATATGTTTGCCTTTCGCCATTATAATCCAGAAGAAGTAGTTGCTGGTAAAACAATGGAAGAACAACTTCATTTTGCCCTTGCATTTTGGCATACAATTACAATGGATGGGTCAGACCCCTTTGGGGGAGCAACAATGGAACGTCCTTGGGATTTGGAAGGTGGTTCTGAACTTGACCGTGCTCACCGTCGAGTAGATGCTTTCTTTGAAATTGCTGAAAAATTAGGTGTTAAATATTATTGTTTCCATGATATTGATATTGCACCTACTGGAAATTCTTTGAAAGAATTTTATGCTAATTTGGACGAAATTACTGACCACCTTCTTGAAAAACAAAAAGCAACAGGGATTAAATTACTTTGGAATACAGCAAACATGTTTTCAAATCCCCGCTATATGAATGGTGTTTCAACTTCTAACCGTGCTGAAGTCTTTGCTTATGGTGCTGCACAAGTTAAAAAAGGTCTTGAACTTTCTAAAAAACTCGGTGGCGAAAATTATGTCTTCTGGGGTGGTCGTGAAGGTTATGAATCACTTTTGAACACAGATAGGGGTCTTGAAATGGACCACATGGCAAAATTCTTCCATTTGGCAATTGATTATGCAAAATCAATCAACCACTTGCCTATTTTCTTGATTGAACCAAAACCAAAAGAACCAATGACTCACCAATATGATTTTGACGCAGCAACAGCTCTTGCTTTCTTGCAAAAATATGATTTGGACAAATATTTCAAACTCAATCTTGAAACAAATCATGCTTGGCTTGTTGGTCACACTTTTGAACACGAATTAAATACTGCACGTACTTTCAATGCTTTGGGTTCTATTGATGCCAATCAAGGAAATTACTTGCTTGGTTGGGATACAGATGAATTCCCAACACTTGTTATTGATATCACACTTGCGATGCACCAAATTCTTTTGAACGGTGGACTTGGCAAAGGTGGAATTAACTTTGATGCGAAAGTACGTCGTACAAGTTTCAAAGCAGAAGATTTAATTCTTGCTCATATTGCAGGGATGGATACTTATGCGCGTGCTTTGAAAGGTGCAGCAGCAATCATTGAAGATAAATTCTTGTCTGATATTGTTGACGAACGTTATACTTCATACAAAAATACAGAAGTTGGTCAATCCATTGAAAATGGAACAGCAACTTTTGAAAGTCTTGCCGCATTTGCACTTGAACATGGTGACGATATTGAACTTGATTCTAATCACTTGGAATACATCAAATCAGTATTGAATGACTATCTTGTTTAAAATTTAGAACTTAAAAGAGGGCGAGGAATTCCTCCTCGTCCTTCTCTTTTATTACGAGGAATAATAATGACTTACGTGTTAGGAATTGACTTAGGAACATCAAGTCTTAAAGGAATTTTGATGGATGAAGTTGGTAATTTAATTACAACAAAATCTGCTGAATACCAAATTGATACGCCCAAACAAGGCTATTCTGAACAACGTCCAGAATATTGGATTGTGGCACTTGAATCAGTACTGACCGGTTTGTCAGTAGAAATTTCAGATTTTGGTCAGCAACTTGCAGGCATTAGTTTTTCGGGGCAAATGCATTCATTAGTCGTTTTAGATGACAATAATAAACCAGTTTATCCAGCAATTCTTTGGAATGATGTGAGAACAAGCAAACAATGTCAAGAAATTACTGACAGACTTGGTCAGCGACTTTTAGAGATTACAAAAAATATTGCTCTTGAAGGATTTACCTTACCAAAAATTCTTTGGCTCCAAGAAAATGAACCAGAGGTTTGGTCAAGAGTTAAAAAAATAATGTTGCCAAAAGATTACTTGAGCCTTTGGCTGACAGGAAATATTTATACCGAATTTTCTGACGCAGCAGGAACTTTACTTTTAGATATTGAGAAAAAACATTGGTCAGAGGAAATTACTGACGCATTCAATATTGATAGGAGAATTCTACCTGAATTGATTGAATCCACTGACCGAACAGGATTTGTCAAAGCAGAAATAGCTGAACGCTATAAACTGACAAATGAAGTAAAAGTATTTGCTGGTGGAGCCGATAATGCTGCCGCCGCTCTGGGTGTTGGTTTAATCAATGAAGAAGTGGGCTTGATTTCAATGGGAACCTCCGGAGTCGTTTCCGCTTATGAACCTAAAATTGCAGATTATAAAGGAAAACTTCATTTCTTTAATCACACGGTTCCGGGTGCTTGTTACTCAATGGGAGTAACCTTGGCTGCCGGAAATTCTTTAAACTGGTATAAGGAAACTTTTGGAAAAGGCTTGAGTTTCAATGAACTTTTGTCAGAAGTTTACACAGTTTCTCCTGGTTCAGAAGGATTGCTCTTTACGCCATATATTGTAGGTGAAAGAACACCACATTTTGATTCAAAAATTCGCGGAAGTTTTATAGGAATTTCTGCTCATCATGAACAAAAACATTTTTCAAGAGCAGTGCTTGAAGGAATTACCTTTTCATTGCGTGATTCTAAAGATATCATGGAAAAAACGAAAAACAAGAAGTTTAAACGTTTGATTTCCGTAGGTGGGGGTGCGCAAAATCCCGACATTATGCAAATGCAAGCAGATATTTTTAATTCTGAAATGATTCGCTTAACGGTTGAGCAGGGACCGGGACTTGGTGCTTGTATGATTGCTGCTTTTGGTTGCGGACTTTTTGATAGCTTAGAAGCGGTCACTAAAGCTTTTGTTCATTACAAGGAAGCCAGTTTCATACCAAATCCAAAAAATGTAGCACGTTATGAGCAAATTTATCAAATTTGGAAACAAGTTTATAAAAATACCTCTGAAATTTCTCATCAATTAGTAGAATTCAATGACGAAGGTTAATTATGACATTTACCATTTCCAAAGAATCTTTGCCTTTTAGAGCTGACAAATCAATTAGTCAGATTACATTATCAAATGAACGACTCACCATCGTTGTCCATGATTATGGAGCAAGAGTCCATCAACTCCTCACTCCTGACAAAAATGGAACATTTGAAAATATTCTTTTATCCAAAAACGATTCCGAAACCTATGCAAATGATGGAGGATATTATGGTGTAATTTGCGGTCCAGTTGCCGGGCGTATTTCAGGTGCTACTTATGATTCTGTCAGTTTAGAGGCAAATGAAGGAAAAAATAATTTACATTCAGGAAGCCATGGCTGGGAAAGACAATTTTGGTCTTATGAAACTTTTGAAACAGCATCATCTCTTGGCATTAAACTAAGTTTAAGAGATGAGGAGTCCGGTTTTCCAGGTCAAATCCAAGCAGAAGTCACTTATAAATTAACTGACAATAAGTTAGAAGTGACAATATCAGGTCTGTCAGTAACTGACACAGTCTTTAATCCGGCTTGGCATCCTTATTTTAATCTGTCAGCAGAATTATCAACGACTCATGAGCATTTCATTCAAGCAAATGTTGACTTTCTAGTTGAAACCAATCAAGAGAATATACCAACTGGTCGTCTTCTAACTGTTGACGACAGTTCTTATTCAATTAAAGAAAGCGTTTCAATCAAAAAGCTTTTAAAAGATAATCCCGAAGGACTAGATGATTGCTTTGTTTTTAATCCCAAAGGAGATAAAAGTTTAATGCTTTATGACCCTTTATCTGGTCGGAAACTAGTAGCTCAAACTGATAGACAAGCGGTCGTGATTTACACAGCCACAAATCCAGAAATAGAGTCAATGATTAATGGCAGACCAATGTCCAAAAATCGCGGAATTGCTATTGAATTTCAAGAAATACCTGACCTTGTTCATCATCCTGAATGGGGAACGATTGAGCTTAAAGCAGGTCAAAAAAAGACTTTTATAACAGAATATCTATTTACAACGAATTAAAATTTACTGACAGACTCATCAGTAAAAATAATTTTAATAAAATAATAGGAGGGATGTACTCAAAAATGAGTAATGAAATCAAACAAGTTCAACATGATGAATATCATGAATTAACGCTTGGAGAACGTATTGGTTATGGAATGGGGGATTTTGCACAAAACCTTGTCTTTGGGACTGTTGGTGGCTTTTTAGCACTTTATATGACAACAGTCAATGCGATTGGAACTGCAACAGCCGGTTTTATTTTTCTGTTCGTCCGAATTATTAATGTATTTTGGGACCCAATGGTTGGGACTTTTGTTGATAAAAGAACATCAAAAGCAGGAAAATATCGTCCTTGGCTTTTAAGAGCAGGTATACCTCTGGTAATTTTAGCCGCCTTACTTTTTGCACCTCTACCAGGTGTTAAAGGGTCTGTTCCCTTTGCTTTTATCGTTTATTTTGCCTTAGACTTAGTATATTCAGTTGTTAATATTCCTTATGGTTCACTTAATGCATCATTAACTCGTAATCCGGAATCCGTTGATAAGCTGACAAGTACACGGATGATGTTGGCAAATGGAGCCAATCTCCTAGTCTATACCCTCTTTCCAATGTTTGTCCAAATGGCAGCACCGAAAGGAAGAAGTCTTAAAGATACTGGATTATTTGGCCTTAAACTTCATATGGGGAATTATACTGACCCTTCAGCGGGACATGCTTGGTTTGGAGTTTACTCAGTTTATATGATTATTGGTGCAATAGCTTTATTCCTATGTTATAAATTGACCAAAGAACGTGTGGTTGCAACAGCAGAACAATCGGCAGAAGTTAAAACAACTGACCTCTTCCTTGAATTAAAGAACAATCGTCCACTTGTGATTCTAGGGATTTTCTTCATGTTAGCTTTTACTTTCATGTTTTTTATGAATACTGTAAATGGTTTCTTTAATCAATTTGTTGTTGGACATTCAGAATGGATGGGAGCCATTGGCCTCATTGCTTCAATTCCAGGAATTGTTTTCCCAATCTTTTGGCCTCGTTTAAAGAAAATTTTCGGTAAAAAAGGTTTCTTTCATCTTTTTATCGGAATGTTCATTGTTGGAGAAATTTTGACATATATTTGGTCCCTTAATGGAATGCATGATGCCCTCTGGTTAGCTTATGTTGCAACCTTTATTAAACAATTGGGCTTAACTTCAGCAACAGGGTTCATGTGGGCATTAGTTCCTGAAGTTGTCGCTTATGGAGAACTCAAATCGGGTAAAAGAAATGCTGCGATTATTAACGCAATCATGGGACTTTTCTTCAAAATTGGTTTTACATTAGGTGGAGCAATTCCACTTTGGTTCTTAGCAGCTTATGGTTTCAATGAGACAGCAGCACATCAACATGCTAACGCCCTAGCCGGTATAAATCTCACAGCAATTTGGATTCCAGCCGTTCTTGCTCTTGTATCAATGATTATTATGCAACTCTATCCAATTTCTGATAAAGATGTAGCAGAGATTAATCAACAGCTTGATGAAAAACGTGCTCAACTTAAGGAAGCGGAATAATTTATATTAAAAGGAGACAAAATCATGTCACTTATTCAAAACCCAATTCTTCCCGGGTTTAATGCAGACCCAAGCATTATTCGCGTAGAAGATACTTATTACATCGCGAACTCCACTTTTGAATGGTTCCCCGGTGTTCGTTTACATGAATCAAAAGATTTAGAACATTGGAGCCTACTTCCAAGTCCATTGTCGACAACCACTTTGTTGGATATGAGAGGAAACTCAGCTTCAGGTGGAATCTGGGCTCCTGACTTATCTTATGCGGATGGTAAATTTTGGCTTGTTTATACAGATGTTAAGGTTGTCAATGGTGCTTTCAAAGATATGACCAATTATTTAACAACAGCCACAGATATCAAAGGACCATGGACAGACCCAATCAAGCTCAATGGTCTTGGCTTTGACGCTTCACTTTTCCATGATAAAGACGGACGGAAATACTTAGTTCAACAAACATGGGATCATCGTGAATACAAGCATCCATTTGACGGAATCACATTGACTGAGTTTGATATGACAACAATGAAGTTACAACCTAAAAAAGCTAAAACGATTTACAATGGTACAAATGTCAAATTAGTTGAAGGCCCACATCTCTACCAAATTAATGATTATTATTATCTTTTTGCGGCTCAAGGTGGAACAGTCTTTACGCACCAAGAAGTCGTGGCCCGCTCTAAAACATTGGATACTTTATCTTTTGAAACTGAACCCGGCGATCCATTTATTACAAACTTCGATACTCCTGATAATTATATTCAAAAACAAGGACACGGAGGTCTTGTATCTACACCCAAAGGTGAGTGGTATTATGCTTCCTTATGCGCTCGACCATGGAATCATAAAAATGAATCAAGCACAGACCCTCGTGGTTGGAGCTCTTTAGGTCGTGAAACTTCTATCCAAAAATTGGAATGGGACGAAGAAGGTTGGCCACGTATTGTTGGTGGTCATGGTGGGACAACTTTTGTTGAAGGACCAAAAGATGCAATTCAAACTAATGCACCTGCTGACCACAGTCAAAAAGACGATTTTGCAAGTTCTACTTTGGATATTAACTGGAATACATTGCGTGTCCCATTTACTGAGAAAATGGGTTCAGTTGGGAATGGCAAGTTGACATTAATTGGTCAGGGCTCTTTGGCAAATAATTTTGATTTATCTTTGATTGCTAGACGTTGGCAAGCTTTCTATTTTGACGCAGAAGTCAAAGTAAAATTTGACCCATTTTCTTACCAACAAATGGCTGGATTAACCAACTATTACAATGACCGCCATTGGTCTTTCGTCTTTATCACATGGAATGAAGTCAATGGAGCTGTTATTGAAGTGGCTGAAAATAACAGAGGAAACTATACTTCTTATTTAAAAGATAATGCCATTAAAATTCCTGACGGAACTGAATATGTTTGGTTCCGCACTAAAGTCCGTAAAGAATCATATTCTTATGAATATAGTTTTGACGGCAAAAAATTCATAGAAATTCCTGTAGTCTTAGATGCGGCTGTCCTTTCAGATGATTATGTTTTACAAACTTATGGCGGATTCTTCACTGGAGCATTTGTCGGGCTTGCTGCCGTTGATTATTCTGGATATGATAGAGTTGCAGAATTTTATAACTTTGACTATAAAGAATTAGGAGACAAGGTCTTACCAGACGGTTCTTATACTTGGAAAGCAAGTGAATCAAGATTTGATTAGTCTATAATCCCTTACTACATATTTGTAGTAAGGGATTTTTAGTAAAGGAAAAAGTCGATGAGAACGTTAGATGAAGCAGAAAAATTACGTTTAGCAAAGCTATCTATTTTTGATAAAATAAATAAAGGTGATTGGTACCAATATAGCAAAGAAGTAGAACTACAAAAAATAGTCAAAAATTCTAGTCAAAAAATTTCTGAAATTAATGATAAGGCAAAAGAAAATATTGATGAAGCAAGAAAACTCTTGGAGGATTTTCTTCCAAATTTACCTCAAAGTTCAGAAATATATTTTCCAATAATTGCTTTGGAATATCCCAATCGTTTTAAAGTCGGAGAAAATACTTTTATTAATAGTGGACTTCAGATTATTAGTGCGGGTAAGGTTAAGATTGGGAAAAACTGTTTTATTGGACCAAATTGTCAATTATTTACACCTAATCATCATGCCAGGGATGTGTTTTTAAGACGTGAAGGCTGGCAATATGATGGGCCAATAGTAATTGGTAATGATTGTTGGCTTGGCGGTTCAGTGATTCTTTTGCCTGGAGTTTCTTTAGGAGATGATGTTGTCGTTGGTGCTGGCTCTGTGGTGACCAAATCATTTCCTAGCCACTGCATAATTGCTGGAAATCCGGCACGCTTAATAAAAAATGAATAAACTAATTAAAACTGCTCTTACATAAGAGTAGTTTTTAGCTTTATTATGAGCAACATTTCCATTTTAAAATATCAAGGATTACAAGAAAGTAAGTGTGGAAAGCGGTATCATTTGTGGGTAGTAAAAAAGGCAAGAAGACTTGCAAATAAAAATTAAGGAGTTACTATTATGAGAAAACTTTCTCCCACTTTCATCTATTTTTTTGGTGCTTTAGGTGGCTTATTATTTGGATATGACACAGGCGTCATATCGGGAGCGCTACTTTTTATTGAAAAAGAGAGCTGGCAGGTGAGTTCTTGGGCTTGGATGGAAGGATGGATTACAGCGGCAGTTTTAATGGGAGCTGTAATTGGCGCGGTCGTAATTGGACCAATGAGTGACCGTTTTGGTCGGAAACGTCTGTTACTTTTGTCAGCGGTCATCTTTTTTGTTGGAGCTTTAGGTTCAGGACTTTCAAATAGTGCTGAGTTACTAATCATCTCTCGGGTTATTCTCGGGATGGCTGTTGGGTCGGCTTCAGCTTTGGTGCCGACTTATTTATCGGAACTTTCACCCGCTAAAATTCGTGGTGGAGTTTCAACTATGTTTCAATTGATGATTATGACTGGGATTTTATTAGCCTATATCTCAAACTATGCTTTAAAAGGAGTTTCAGGAAATTGGCATTGGATGCTTGGTTTGGCCACTGTTCCAGCAGCCCTTCTTTTCATCGGTGGACTCTTTTTGCCAGAATCTCCAAGATTTCTTGTTCGTCATGATAATGAAGCAGGTGCCCGTGAAATATTAGGGATGATAAATGACGATCCAAACTCGATTGAAGCAGAAATTTCTGATATTCAATTGATGGCTAAGGAAGAAAAACAAGGTGGCTTACAAGAATTATTTGGTCAAATATCACGTCCAGTTTTGATTATGGCAATTGGTCTGGCAATTTTTCAACAGGTTATGGGCTGTAATACAGTATTATACTTTGCACCATCAATTTTTGTTGCGGTAGGATTTGGGGCAAGCGCAGCTTTACTTGCTCATATTGGGATTGGTATTTTCAATGTTATTGTAACTTATATTGCAATGAGAGTAATGGATAAAGTTAATCGTCGGTGGATGCTCAATTTTGGTGCTTGGGGAATGGGAATTTCTCTTGTATTGATGTCAGTAGGGATGATTTTAGCAGAAAATGCTCATATTGGCTTTGGTAAATATTTAGCAGTTATCGCTTTAACGGTATATATTGCCTTCTTCTCAGCAACATGGGGACCAGTAATGTGGGTGATGATTGGTGAATCTTTCCCACTTAAAATCCGTGGCTTAGGAAATTCATTTGGTGCTGCTGTCAACTGGGCTGCTAACTGGGTGGTGTCATTAACATTCTTACCATTATTATCATTTTTTGGAACAGGTAAAATTTTCCTGATTTATGCGGCTTGTTGTTTCCTCTCAATTTGGTTTACTAGTAAAAAAAGTTATTGAAACAAGAGGCAAAACACTCGAACAAATCGAAGCAGAATTACTGCATCGTGTGCATCATTTAGAAGAAGAGTAGCAATGTTTCCTAGTGGATATATGAACAAATTATTAGAATATCAAGCATAATTGACCTATAATGAAAGAAAATCAGGAGGAAAAAATGACAGAATATAATTCAGAAGCTTATTTGAAAAAGCTTGATAAATGGTGGCGAGCAGCAACTTATCTTGGAGCAGGAATGATCTTCTTGAAAGAAAATCCATTGTTCTCTGTGACAGGTACTCCAATTAAAGCGGAAAACCTTAAAGCCAATCCTATTGGGCACTGGGGGACGGTTTCAGGACAAACTTTCCTCTATGCTCATGCTAATCGTCTAATCAATAAATATGATCAAAAGATGTTTTACATGGGTGGCCCCGGACATGGTGGACAAGCTATGGTTGTTCCTTCTTATCTTGATGGCTCATATACAGAAGCTTATCCAGAGATTACCCAAGATTTGGAAGGAATGTCACGTTTGTTTAAACGTTTCTCATTTCCTGGAGGAATAGGGTCGCATATGACAGCACAAACCCCTGGTTCACTTCATGAAGGAGGTGAGTTGGGTTATGTGCTATCACATGCAACAGGGGCTATTCTTGATCAACCTGAACAGATTGCTTTTGCTGTTGTTGGGGATGGAGAAGCTGAAACTGGACCGTTGATGACAAGTTGGCACTCTATTAAATTCATTAATCCTAAGAATGATGGGGCGATTTTACCAATTCTTGATTTAAATGGTTTTAAAATTTCAAATCCTACTTTGTTCGCTCGAACTTCAGATGTTGATATTCGTAAATTCTTTGAAGGACTGGGTTACTCACCTCGTTATATTGAAAATGATGATATTCATGATTACATGGCTTATCATAAATTAGCAGCTGAAGTTTTTGATAAAGCGATTGAAGACATTCATCAAATTCAGAAAGATGCGCGTGAAGATAATCGTTATCAAAATGGAGAGATTCCAGCTTGGCCAATTGTTATCGCACGTTTACCAAAAGGTTGGGGTGGTCCACGTTATAATGATTGGTCAGGTCCTAAATTTGACGGTAAGGGAATGCCAATTGAACATAGTTTCCGTGCGCATCAAGTTCCACTTCCGTTATCTTCTAAAAATATGGGAACTTTACCAGAATTTGTAAAATGGATGACTTCTTACCAACCAGAAACTTTATTTAATGCTGATGGAAGTTTGAAAGAAGAGTTGCGTGATTTTGCACCAAAAGGTGAGATGTGAATGGCTTCAAACCCTGTAACAAATGGGGGAGTTGATTCTTCTAATTTGGTTTTACCAGATTGGCAAGAATTTGCAAATCCAATTTCTGAAAATAATCGAGGGAAATTACTCCCTGATACAAATGACAATATGGATATGAATGTTTTGTCAAAATATTTTGCTGAAATAGTCAAACTTAATCCTACGCGTTTCCGTTTGTTTGGTCCTGATGAAACCATGTCTAATCGTTTTTGGGAAATGTTTAAGGTGACGAATCGTCAGTGGATGCAAGTCATAAAAAATCCAAATGATGAATTTATCTCACCTGAGGGTCGCATTATTGATTCTCAATTATCAGAACACCAAGCAGAAGGTTGGCTTGAAGGTTATACTTTAACCGGACGCACAGGAGTATTTGCAAGTTATGAATCATTCTTGCGAGTCGTAGATTCAATGTTAACTCAACATTTCAAATGGATTCGTCAAGCTGCAGACCAAAAATGGCGCCATGATTATCCTTCGCTTAATGTTATTTCGACCTCAACCGTTTTCCAACAAGACCATAATGGTTATACTCACCAAGATCCTGGAATGTTGACTCATTTGGCTGAAAAGAAATCTGATTTTATCAGACAATACTTGCCGGCTGATGGGAATACTTTGCTTGCCGTATTTGACCGTGCTTTTCAAGATAGAAGTAAAATTAATCATATTGTAGCCTCTAAACAACCTCGTCAACAATGGTTTACTAAAGAAGAAGCTGAAAAATTGGCGACTGACGGAATTGCAACAATTGATTGGGCTTCAACGGCTAAAGATGGAGAAGCAGTAGATTTAGTTTTTGCCTCAGCAGGAGCTGAGCCTACAATTGAAACACTGGCAGCTTTACATCTTGTAAACGAAGTTTTCCCACAGGCAAAATTCCGTTATGTGAACGTGGTTGAATTGGGTCGGTTGCAAAAGAAAAAGGGAGCACTCAATCAAGAACGTGAACTCTCAGATGAAGAATTTGAAAAATACTTTGGCCCTTCAGGCACTCCAGTAATTTTTGGATTCCATGGATATGAAGATTTAATCGAATCCATTTTCTATCAAAGAGGACATGATGGTTTGATTGTTCATGGTTACCGTGAAGATGGTGACATCACGACGACTTATGATATGCGGGTTTACTCTGAGCTTGACCGTTTCCACCAAGCGATTGATGCCATGCAAGTTCTATATGTCAACCGAAAAGTTAATCAAGGTCTAGCGAAAGCTTTCATTGACCGAATGAAACGGACACTAGTTAAACACTTTGAAGTGACAAGAAATGAAGGAGTTGATATTCCTGATTTTACTGAATGGGTTTGGTCGGATTTAAAGAAATAGGCTTAAATTTATAAAATAAAAAAACACGCTGATTTTAATCAATCAAGCGTGTTTTTTTACTGACAGAATGATTATATCTGGTCTGTCAGTAATTAATTTTCTGTCAGTGAATAAGGAAGTTGTTCGTTCGTATATTTAAGTGGATTTGGTACGATTCCTAAATCAAATTTTAGGGTTCCGCCTTTTATCAATTCTTCGTGCTTGATAAAAGTATCATTGACTTTTTTGTCAGTAAATGTGATTTGGTTGACGAAAACTTGTTGCGGAGCATTTGGTTCTGCAAGAATAGTAAGTTGCTGACCAGAGGAAAGGTTGATTCTAGCTTTGTCCCAGAGTGGAATTCCTAATACATATTGATTAGAAGCAGCTGTGACTGGATAGAATCCTAAACTTGAAAAAATATACCAAGCTGCCATTGTTCCATTATCTTCGTCACCAGGATAGCCCTTCGGACTATCATTAAATGTTTCTGTCAGTAAATTTTTGATTAAAGGCGTAGCCATCCAAGGTTTACCAATGTAGCTAAAAAGGTATGGGTAATGGAAACTTGGTTGATTTGAGATAGCCACTTGTCCAAATTCGATAGCAGCCATTTCACTCATTTCGTGAATTTCAAAACCATATCCTTCAACATTGAAATTTGGTCGTTGGTTGCAAAGCTCGATGAGTTTGTTTTCAAAATTTTCTCTTGAGCCATGTAGTTTAATCAATCCAGCAAAATCATGAAGAACTGACCAAGAAGTCTGCCAAGCAGAACCTTCTGCATAATCACGACCCCAACGAATATCTAAAAAGTCAGCTCTGAAATTTCCGTCAGCATCTTTTGCTCGCATAAAACCAGTTTCAGAATCAAAAATATTTTGATAGTCTTTTGCTTGATGGGCATAGAAGTCTGAAATTTCTTTGTCACCGGTTTGTTTCGCCACTTGAGAAATACAATAATCAGAAAATGCGTAATCTAAAGTGTGATTAACTGATTCATGGTGAGTGAGCGGAACATAACCAAGTTTTAGATAATCTTTTGTGCCACGACGGCCGTAATTAGAGTTTTCAGATTGACTTGTGGCTCCTTTTTTCATTGCTTCCAAAAACTCGGGCATCAAATCAGGACGAATGTTTTTGCTTGCAGCATCAGCAATGACAGCGTCTATCAAGGTACCGGGCATTAGACCACGTTCATCAGGAGAAAGCCATTTTGGAAGAAAACCAGTCGCACGATAAGAATTTAGGAAACCTTCGAGCATATCACCGTACTCGTCAACGGCTATTAGACTATAAAGCGGATAGACTGTTCGGAAAGTATCCCAGAAGCCATTGTTTGTATAGAGCGGGCCTTTCTTGACAGTTTTAGAGCTTGTATCGTAATGGATTTTTTGATGCTCTTGGTCAAATTCATAAAAAGTTTGTGGAAAGAGAAATGAGCGATAAAGATTGTGATAGAAAGTGGAAACTTCTTGTTGATTATGATGCTCAATTTCGATACGTGAAAAAAGGTTATTCCAAGCTGATTCAGCATTTTCCAAATATGTTTCTGCTGAATTATCTTGTTCACGCTCCAGATTAAGAGCGGCTTGTTCCTTGGAAATAAAAGAGGTAGCAAAATGTATTTGAACCTGCTTGGCTGCTTTGAAATCTAAGCGAACAGAAGAATCTTCATCAGATAAATTTCCACTTAAAACAAAAGGTTGGTCAGCAGTAAATTTGAGATAGAAAGTAAAATTTTCATCTTCACAACCCGCAAAATTAATAATTGAAAGCTCTAAGCTGTAATCGTCAAGTTGTTGAAGTTCATAAGAACCGGGGAGATGAAGCATCAAGCCATTATCTTTAAGGCTTAAATTTTGATAATTCATTGATAGAATTCCACCATACATTGATGGAATTAACTGAGATGTAATCTGATAACGTAATTGAGTAATTTTGAGTTGCGTTGGATTAAAAGTTGATTCTTCTGGACGGTATGAACTCACTGTGTGCCACAAGGAAGTTTCAGGCAAAGGACCTGCAACAGGCGTCATTGTCAAATGTGAGAAATCTCCCATCCAAGGACTGGGTTGGTGAGTGATTCGGTAGCCTTCAAAGGTACGGTCTTCTGGATGAAACCACCAAGCTCCACGAGCAGCACCGGTTGAAGGGGAAAAATAATTCATTCCCCAAGGAAAACCAGTGTAAGGAAGGCAATTCCCATGTGAAAAAGTGGATTGATTAGCAGTACCATGACGGGTATCAATTTTGTTTATCTTCATTTCAACTCCTCAGTTGTTTTTCTTTTAATTAAATTGATTGGAACTTTGACATCTTTGGGGGTTTGCCCGCTTTTAATCCAGTCTAAAAGCAGTTCGCCAGCGATTCTTCCCATACCAATGAAATCTTGAGCAATGGTTGTTAATGGCGGATTTGATAAGCTTGCTGCTTGAATATCATCAAAACCAATAATTGATATATCATTTGGAACAGAAAAATGGCTATCTTGCAAAGTCTTCATAGTTTGAAGAGCGACTAAGTCATTTTCACAGATAAGTCCTGTGACTTTTTCATTATGAATAAGTTCCAAAACAGAACTTTCGGTATAAAGTGAGTCATCAAGAGTAGTGTGAAACTTGATTCCTTGTTCTTTTAGAACTTTGACATATCCTAAGTATCGATTTCTTGTTGTTTGGGGATGGTGGGTATCATTACTAGCCACAAAAGCAATTCGTTTATGCCCTAAATTTAAGAGCGCTTGAGCGGCTTGCTCACCACCATTAAAGTTATCTGAGGAAACGCAAGGAAATCCGAGGTCGTAAATTTGTTTATCTAAAAGAACGACAGGAAAGTTTTGTAGTGAAAGTTCTAATAAGATATCTAGATAATCTTCTGTATACATTGGATAGTAAATTAATCCATCAAAATTTTCTTTAATATCATCCGCTGTATTTTCTTTAAGGTAACTTTCGTAAGTGATAAATACGGTTGTGTTTTCAACTTTTAAAGCAGGAACCAAACCTTGTGTGAAATCTCCAAATGACATTCCTTCAAAAGGAATAATAAAGAGCACTCTTTTTAATAGTTTGGTATGGTTTTTATTTAATTCTTGGACAAAAGTTCCTTTTCCTCGTGTTCTACTGACAAGACCAAGCTGTTCTAATTCAGTAAGAGCTCTTTTTGCAGTAATGCGGCTAACTGAATAAGTCTCTGAGAGTTCTTTTTCAGTGGGAAGCTGGTCTCCTGATTTAAATGTTTTAGTGACAATTTTTTGCTTTAAATCATCGGAAATCTGCTGGTAGAGTGGTAAGCTCATAGAAGTATCCCTCTGTATTTTATTTGATATATCATATTTTACTCTTTTTTTATAAAAAAACAAGTCTTTTACAAGTGAAAATGATAAAAATAGGCTTTTTACCTCTATAAAATTCAGAAAAAATAAAAATAGATAACACAATTAATCTTATTTTAATAAAAAAGCGCTTGCAAAATATAAAAATTTATATTAAAATAACCTTAAATGATATATCAAATAAATTTTAAAAGGAGATGCAGTGAAAGCAAATATTCCAAAATCTGTTAAAAAGTTTATGAATGACATAACAATTCTTTGTGGAGAAGAACATAAAGAGTGGGCTGTAAACTTTAATCATTCTTTCTCAAACACACTTGAAACTACTTTAAGAGTGCATGATGACAGGACTACCTTTCTTTTAACAGGTGATATTCCAGCAATGTGGTTACGAGATTCGACAGCTCAAATGAGACCTTATTTGGTACTTGCACGTGAAGATGAAGAAATTCGTGATTTGATTGTTGGTTTAGTAAAAAAACAAATGATATATATTAATCTAGATCCTTATGCTAATGCTTTCAACGAAAGTGAAAACTTTGCTGGGCATCAGACAGACCATACCAACTTTAATGAACACAAAGGCTGGATTTGGGAAAGGAAGTATGAGATTGACTCCCTTTGTTATCCTATTCAACTCGCTTACTTAGTCTATAAAAACACAGGTTATACCAAACATTTTGATGAAGAATTTATCAAAGCAGTCAAAAACACCTTGAATGTTTTTAAAACAGAACAAAATCATGAGGATTCTCCCTACCATTTTGTTCGAGATACTGAGCGACATGAAGATACTTTAATAAGAGATGGAAAAGGAGCCAAGACAGCCTACACTGGGATGACTTGGTCAGGATTTAGACCAAGTGATGATGCTTGTGAGTATGGTTATTTGGTTCCGTCAAATATGTTTGCTGTTGTTATTTTGGATTATATCAAGGAAATTTTTACTGAGCTTCTATCTAATGAAGAAATTGCAAATGAAGCAAAGATTCTTAGAGATGAAATTCAAGAGGGACTTGAGAAATTTGCCAAAACTAAAAATCAACAAGGCGAAGAAGTTTGGGCTTATGATGTTGATGGACTTGGGAACAAAACTTTAATGGATGATAGCAATGTTCCCAATCTGATTGCAGCTCCATATTTGGGATTTTGTCAGGCTGAAGATGAAGTTTATTTGAAAACACGACAAACTTTATTGAGTAAAGAAAATCCTTATTACTATGAAGGAAAATATGCACGAGGAATTGGTTCTAGTCATACACCAGAAAATTATGTCTGGCCAATTGCTTTAGCAATGGAAGGAATGACTACAAATGATAAGAGCGAAAAAGAACGAATCTTAAATCATTTGGTCGAAACAGACGCTGGAACACATTTGATGCATGAAGGATTTGATGTCAATAATCCACAAAATTACACTAGAGAATGGTTTAGCTGGGCTAATATGATGTTTTGTGAGTTAGTCATGGATTATTTTGATATCCGAATTGAAAAATAAGTTAATGAGATTAGTTTTAGAAAGATAGAGCTTTATGAAAAAGAAAACGGTACATATCATCTCTCACAGTCATTGGGATCGAGAATGGTATATGGCTTATGAAGAACATCATATGCGTTTAGTCAATTTAGTGGATGATTTACTTGATTTATTCAAGGAAGATCCTGAGTTTGATAGCTTTCATTTGGATGGACAAACGATTATTTTAGATGACTATTTGCAAGTACGTCCCGAGCGTCGTGAGGAAGTACAAGCAGCAATTTCAGCTGGAAAATTGAAAATTGGTCCATTTTATATCTTACAAGATGATTTCCTCATTAGTTCTGAATCAAACGTTCGTAATATGCTTGTTGGGCGTAAAGAATCGGAGCGTTGGGGGGCTCCAGTTGAGTTGGGGTATTTCCCTGATACTTTTGGGAATATGGGCCAAACGCCACAAATAATGAAAGCGGCAGGACTTAGCGCTGCAGCTTTTGGTCGAGGAGTGAAGCCAATCGGGTTTGATAATCAAGTTTTGGAACAATCAGAGGAAGCCTATAGTTCACAATTTTCAGAAATGTGGTGGGAAGGTCCTGATGGGACAAAAATTCTTGGAATTCTATTTGCCAATTGGTATTCAAATGGAAATGAAATTCCTGCTGAAAAAACAGCAGCACTTGACTTTTGGAATCAAAAATTAGCAGATGTTGAAAAATTTGCTTCGACATCACATCTCTTAATGATGAATGGCGTGGATCATCAACCAGTTCAGAAAGATTTGAGCAAAGCGATTCGCTTGGCAAATGAACTTTTCCCAGATTATGAGTTTGTTCATTCTAATTGGCCAACTTATTTAGAAGCTGTAAGGTCAGATTTGCCTGAAAACTTATCTACGGTAACAGGGGAACTAACCTCACAGGAAACTGATGGCTGGTACACTTTAGCAAATACGGCTTCGAGTCGAGTTTATCTCAAACAATGGAATACAAAAGTTGAGCGTCAGTTAGAAAATGTTACAGAACCTCTCGCCAGTTTAGCTTATCGGGTGACAGGAGAGTATCCGCACGACAAATTGACTTATGCTTGGAAAACTTTGATGCAAAATCATCCACATGATAGTATCTGTGGTTGCTCTGTTGACGAAGTTCATCGTGAAATGATGACACGTTTTGAAAAAGCGAATGAAGTAGGAAAATATCTTGCTGATGATGCATTGTTTGAACTCGCTAAAGTGATTGACTTTGAAGGCCAACATCCTTTTGTAGTTTTTAATACAGCTGGACATTCTAAAACAGGTGAGGCTGAAGTTGAAGTAGTTCTTGAGCGTAAATTATTTAAAGAAGGAATTCCTGAAAAACTTTATGATGAACTTAAGACACAGCCTAAGTCAACTTATAAAGTAATCAATCGTGAAGGTCAAGAAGTCCCAGCTGAAATCAGTGAAGAAGAAGTCTTATTTGATTATGATTTACCGAAAGATCGTTTCCGAGTTCCTTACATGAAACGATTTGTGAAAGTGAAATTATTTTTAAATGAAATGAGTGCTTTTTCTTGGGAAAGTTTTGATTTGGTACTTACTGACGATGCTGACAGCTTTGATAATAGTTCTGTCAGTAATAATGAAAGTATGATTTCTGGTCAAACTATTGAAAATGAAAGTTTGAAACTGACAGTTAATCATAATGGAACATTGAGTATTTTTGATAAGTCGCTCAATAAAGTTTTTAAAGACTTGCTTGTCTTTGAAGACACTGGTGATATTGGAAATGAATATATCTATTTCCAACCTAAAAATACCAAACCAATTCTTTCTACTGACAGTCCTGTTGAGTTTTCAATTATTACTGACAGAGCAGAAATTGCCGAAGTTCAGCTTAAACAAGTGCTGATGATTCCTGAATCTGCTGACGAATTATTGGATGAGGAACAAAAAAAGGTTTTGGAATTCCGTTATCGTAATGCTGGTCGTTCTGATAAACTTTTACCTTTAGAGGTAACAAGCAAAATCACTGTACGTAAAAATTCAAAAAAAGTTGATTTTGAAACAAGCATTGATAATCAAATGAAAGATCACAGACTTCGTGTACTATTCCCAGCGGGATTAACAAGCGAAAATCACGAAGCTGACAGTATTTATGAAGTAGTGACAAGACCTAATGTTATGCCTGAAACTTGGGAAAATCCAACAAATCCACAGCATCAGCAAGCTTTCGTTAATCTTCATAATGAAGAATATGGTTTAACTGTTGGTAATTTTGGTTTAAATGAATACGAAATTACTGACAGTGCAAATATTGCATTAACTTTACTTAGAGGAGTTGGCGAACTTGGTGATTGGGGTTACTTCCCAACACCAGAGGCTCAAACTTTAGGACGTCATACTTTTAACTATAGTTTAGAATTTCATGGACCGGCTTACGAACGTTATGAAACTTATCAACATGCTTATGTTGCACAAGTTCCATTTTCAACGGTAGAACTGACAAGTCCGTCAGCAGAAAAAACTTTACCGTCAGCTGGGAAAATATTAGAAATTGATACTGATAAATTTGCTATCACGGCATTGAAACGTCGCGAATCAGATAATGGTCTAGTTTTACGAGGCTACAATATGTCTGGTCAGTCATTAAGTTTAGCGCTCGAAGAAGAAGCGAAATTACTTAATTTACTCGAAGATGAAATTGAAGCAGACTCACAAACACAAATTGCAGCTCACGAAATCCGGACTTTGTTGATTAAGGAGAAAAATCAATGAAAAAATTTTTTCGGAATATTTGGCGCTATAAAGCACTGATAATTATGGCTCTGCCAGGTGCAATTTGGATGATATTCTTCTTTTATATTCCAGTATTTGCAAATGTGGTGGCTTTTAAAGATTTTCATATTGATCCAGATGGATTTTTGGCCAGTTTGACCAATAGTCCTTGGGTAGGATTTAAAAACTTTGAATTCCTCTTTTCTTCTGGTGCTGCTTTTGATATCACAAGAAATACGGTTCTTTATAATGTTGGGTTTATTACACTGAATTTGATTATTTCTATTGCGTTTGCAATTATCATGAGTGAATTAAGAAATAAAAAGTTGGTAAAAGTGTATCAAACGATGTCACTTCTTCCTTATTTCCTTTCATGGGTTGTTATTTCTTACTTTGTTTATGCCTTCTTGGCACCAGGAAACAAAGGGATTTTCAACCAAATGATTATGCATAATGGTGGGATGCCAGTCAATTGGTATCAAGAACCAAAATATTGGGTCTTCATCATCCTCTTCATTGGAGTTTGGAAGGGAATTGGTTATAATTCGATTATTTACTTTGCAACAGTAATGGGAATTAACCCAACCTACTATGAAGCAGCAATGGTTGATGGAGCAACAAAATGGCAACAGATTAAAAATATTACCATTCCTCAAGTTGTTCCACTGATGACGATTTTGACAATCTTAGCCGTTGGAAATATTTTCCGTGCTGACTTTGGTCTTTTCTATAATGTTCCACGACAATCAGGTGCTTTGACACCAGTAACGCAGGTCCTTGATACCTATATCTATAATGGATTAGCTAACACTGGTGACTTAGGAATGGCGACGGCAGCAGCGCTTTATCAATCGGTAGTAGGATTCATTCTTCTAATGATTACAAACTTCTTTGCCCGCAGACTTGATAGTGATTCAGCATTATTCTAAGAAAGGAGGAAGCTAGTAGGTCAAGCCTTTTATCAAACTTGAAAGCTAATAATATATGAAAAAGAAAAAAATAGCCTCATTATCTGTTCGAGGATTTAATCGTCCAGTCAACTTTGTTTTTAATATCGTCATTGCACTTTTTGCAATCTCTTGTGTCTTACCTTTCCTCTTTGTCTTAGCCATTTCGCTGACAAAGGAGTCGGCTTTGCAACAATTCGGTTATAGCTTTTGGCCACGAGAATGGAGCTTTTATGCTTATACATTCTTATTTGACCAAATGAAAGATAAAATGTTGCAATCATTGTTTGTCACAGTACTTGTTACGGTTCTAGGGACTGCAATTAATTCTACAGCAACTTCACTTTATGCTTATGCGATTTCTAGAAATAACTTTCCTTTCCGTCGATTCTTTACAATCTTTTGTTTGATCACTATGTTGTTCTCACCTGGGATGATTGCGAATTACTTGGTAATGACTAACCTTCTACAATTGAAAGATACAATTTGGGCTTTGATTTTGCCAATGGCTGTCTCGCCATTTAACATCATTGTTATGAGAACTTTCTTTAAACGTTCAGTTCCAGATTCAATTATTGAATCTGCCCGAATTGACGGAGCAAGTGAACTTAGAATTTTCACTCAAATTGTTCTTCCTTTAGCAGTACCTGGGATTGCAACCATTTCCCTCTTTGCGGCCTTAGGTTATTGGAATGACTGGTTTAATGCTCTTCTTTATATCTCAAATGATAAATTGATTCCATTGCAATATTTGCTGATGAAAGTTCAAAACAACTTACAATTCTTAACACAAAATGCAGGAGCAGGCTCACAGATTGCCGGAGGTTTAGCGGCTCTCCCTGGTGAATCAGCACGTATGGCAATTGTTATCATTTCAACTTTACCAATTGCGATTAGTTATCCATTCTTCCAACGTTATTTTGTCAAAGGTTTAACCATTGGTGGCGTTAAAGAATAAGAAGACTCTGCTTATTTAGCAGAGTAAATTTAGACGCTTAAAGAAAGCGCAAACATTAATAAAGTTAAAAAAATTGGGGAAACCCTAAAGGAGCATACTCTAATGAAAAATTATCAAAAAGTTGCACTCGGTACCGTATCAGTGCTTGCAGCCTTTACACTTGTGGCTTGTGGTTCATCTGCGAAGTCAAAAAGTAGTTCTGGTAAAACAACTTTACACATGTACCAGATTGGTGATAAGCCAGACAATTACAAAGAATTGATGGCTAACGCTAATAAAATTCTTGAGAAAAAAGCTGGTGTGAAATTGGATATTAGCTACATTGGTTGGGGAGATTACGCTCAAAAAATGAACGTCATCGTTTCATCTGGTGAAGCTTATGACATTGCTTTTGCCCAAGATTATGCAACAAATGCCGCTAAAGGTGCCTTTGCTGATTTAACTGATTTAGCCCCTAAATATGCCAAGACAGCTTATAATGAACTTAATCCTGCTTACATTGAGGGAAATAAAATCAATGGAAAACTTTATGGATATCCTGTAAATGGTAATATTTATGCTCAACAAGTGATTACTTTTAACAAGCAATATTTGGATAAATATAATTTATCAATTGACGGCGTTGATTCATTTGCCTCTGCTGAAAAAGTGATTGAAGAATTCCATAAAAAAGATCCTAATATTGCAGCTTTTGCCATTGGTCAAGGTTTCAAAACACCAGGTAATGTTGACTATGTCCTTGGAAATGGTTTGCCATTTGCTGTAGATACAACAGGGGATGGTAAAAAAATCCAAAATGTTTATGACATTCCTGCCTATATTGATAATTTGAAGAAAATGCATGATTACTATACTAAAGGTTTAATTCCGGCCGATGCAGCTACTTCAAATACTGCATTTGACTTGAATTCAAATAACTGGTTCGCTCGTGTCGAAACACAAGGTCCTTACGATTACGGTGATACTATTTTGACTCAAGCAGCAGGACAAACACTTGTATCTAAAGCAGTAACTAATCCATTGATTACAACTGACCAAGCTCGTATGGCTAACTTCGTTGTTTCAAATACCTCTAAACATAAAGAAGAAGCGGTTAAAGCACTTGGAATCATCAATAGTGACGCTGAACTTTTAAATGGTTTAGTTTATGGTGTTGAAGGACAACAATGGGAAAAAACTGGTGATAAGAAAATTAAATTACTTCCTTCATACAGTGAAGGTGTAAAACATATGGCTGCTTGGAATACAGGAAATAATGCCATTCTTTATACAACTGATGCGGTTACCAATGAAATGATTACTAAACGTGACCAATCAATTAAAGATGCAAAAGTTTCACCATTGCTTGGCTTTACTTTTGACCAATCAAAAGTGAAATCTGAAATTTCAAACTTATCAAATGTCATGAGTCAATATTTGGATCAATTGAACACAGGATCTGTTGACCCAGTTCAAACTTTACCAAAACTCAAAGCTGAATTGAAAAAAGCAGGTTATGATAAAGTTCAAAAAGAAATGCAAAGTCAATATGATACTTATCTAAAAAATAAATAAGAGGTAAACAAATCCAAGATCTCCTTTCTAAATTCATTTTGAAACTAGTTTGGAGGTCTTATTTTATTGGAATTATTATGGAAAAAGGATTATTAGTCGATATTGGACGAAAATATTGGTCAATAGCAGAGTTAAAAAG
>SKDZ01000213.1_pt1 | contig 36961 bp, 39 predicted proteins | sample 4826551 | NCBI WGS metagenome assembly SKDZ01 (sample SAMN11008822, study PRJNA524170) | human gut metagenome | biome: Human fecal sample; material: Feces; isolation source: fecal sample from pouch patient p12, p15 | host: Homo sapiens | place: Israel: Tel-Aviv | collected 2016-02-02 | reverse complement strand
TCTGCCATAATTATTTCTCCTTATTCTTAACGTTTTATAATTTAACGTTCTTTATAAAAATAATTATAACGTTTTCATTTTCATAATGCAAGCGTTATCTATTTTTTTGAAAGTGCTTTACAAAATAATTGAAAAGTCTACTCATCTGCTTTAAATCAGCCTTTTTGAGCTTTTGGACTAATATATTCAAAATCCTACTATCAAATAGTAGGATTTTGAAATATTTGTTTCTTCATTTGGAACAAATTTATCATTTTTTAACAAGATAATCAATTGACTTGTGAGCTAAAATTTCTAAAATAGCGAGTACTGGAAGTTGAGTAGTCAAATTTCCTAAAGGATATTGCTTAGACCATTCATTAACAAGATTATAAGAGAGTTGATGATCAGCGAGTCTAGCTACCGTACAATCTTCATTATTCGTAATTGAAATAATTTTTGCACCACCAGATTTAAATTCTAATTCTTTATTGACAACTTGTTCAGTTTCTCCGGATACGGACATAATCACCGCAACAACATTCCCCATCCCCTGAACTTGAACAGCTTGAAAGGGGTCAGAGATGACAAAACTTCGCAGGCCTGTATTTACAAAATACTTCGTTGCATACTCACTTAATGACCCAGAAGTTCCTAGTCCCAAAAAAACAGTATAATCAGCTTTAGCAATCATTTGAGCAGCATTATTAAGTTTGGCTTGGTAATTATCTGTATTCATTCGACGTAAAAACATATTAAATTCAAGCATATTATCATAGTGCTGTTCTTCTGGTGTTTTTTCTTTCAATTGATTTTTAAGATAAAATTTTAGGTCAGCCCAACCTTCAAAACCAAGTTTTGTACATAAACGAACAATTGTTGACGTTGACACGTGAACCTGACTTGCCAAATCCCGAATGGTCATTTGTTGAACTTCTTCGGGTGATTTTATGATGAAATCAAAAACTAAGGTTTCAAGCTCATTAAGTTTACTAATTTGTTCTGGTAGAAAAATCATTTATTATTCTCCATGTTTAGAATTAATTAGGATAGAATTATCAGTCTCATTGCTAATTATCATATTCGCTGATAAAGTATCTAACTAAAACATAAATCTACTGACAGAGTTATTTTTATCCCGTTCCAAAGACAAAAGCATAAATTAAACCAAGTACTTCATGACCATAATAATTCGGATAATAAAGCGGATTTGTCACCTCAGTTTTCGCAGCATATCCCTCTACTTTTAGCCCTTGACGGCTTGCTAAATACAAAGCACGATAGAGATGAAAATCATTGGTCACCACCACTGTTTTCCCATGAAAATATTTTTTGGAATAGCTCAAATTCTCTGCGGTATCTGTCGCTTTATTTTCACTGATAATCCTGTCAGCACTAATCGCGTGTGCCATCAAATATTTTTTCATACTAAAAGCTTCGCTGACAGGTTCGTCAGCTCCTTTAGCTCCCGAAACAATGATTTTTGCTTGTGGATTCTTAGCGGCAAGTAAAAGTGCTGCGTCAAGACGTTCTTGAGTTATTTTTGCCGGTTGCTCGTCAGCATTTATCCGTGAACCTAATACTAAAATCGTATCAATATCTCTGGCTTTATCCGCTGTTCTGTCATTAGACTTACTAAAAATCAATCCTAAACAAACAAGCAAAATCAATAGAATTGCTCCAAGAAAAAAGCTTAAAATTTGATAAATTTTTTCATCAATTAGAAACTTTGCTTACGAGAATCACGTGTTTTACGGGCATTTTTATTGCGCTCTGCACGACGATTCTTTTTGTTTTCTTCTTCAATTTGCCATTTAATAGCACGTTTATAGCCTGGTTTGACTTTTTTCTTTCCTTTAGCCAAGGCTCCACGAGTAGCAAGTGAAATTTCATCTTGTTTTTTCGTCCGTTTTTCACGACGGTCACGATCATAAGAATCTACAATTTCGCCATCTTTGACAGCCTTAGGTTGAAAAGTTACACCCATTTTTTCGATTTCACGAATGCTTGAATCATCAGAAGGGCTGTAAAGTGTAATCGCTGTACCACGTAATCCATTACGTCCAGAACGTCCAACACGGTGAACAAAGAAAGTCAAGTCTTTTGGAATTTCATCATTGATAATATGTGAAACTCCTTCGATATCAATTCCACGCGCTGCAATATCAGTCGCAACAACATATTGATAATCAAGATTTTTAATTGAATTCATGATACGTTTACGCTCACGTGGTGGCACGTCACCATGAATTTTTGCCACTTTAAGACCATTACTTGTCAAGAAATGATGAATATCATCAACACGTCCTTTTGTATTAGCAAAAATCATTGCCATATAAGGATTGAGTGCTTTAGTCAATTGAAGTAAAAGTTGATTATGTGAACTTCCTTTTGTTGAAACTAACCAGTTTTCAATGGTATCTGAAATGACTGTTTTATTTGCAATTTTTTCCATGACTGGATTATGCAAATATTTTTTCAAGAAAGGTTGCAGTTTTTGAGGAATTGTTGCTGAAAAGACTAGCATTTGCACACGTTTACCAAAGCTTGAAGCAATTTGGTCAACATCTGCCAAAAAGCCCATGTCAAGTGTCATATCCGCCTCATCGACAACAAATGTCCTTGCTGTATGAACAACCAAGGCATTAGACTTAACTAAATCATGGATCCGACCTGGTGTCCCAATAACGATATGTGGCTGTGCTGCTTCTAATTTTTTAATTTGGCGGGCTTTATCTGTTCCACCGACAAAGTTTGAAACGCGAATTTTGCCATTTACTTTCACAAATTCTTGAGCAGCTTTGTAGATTTGTGTCGCTAATTCGCGAGAAGGTGCCGTGATGACTGCTTGCACTTCATCAAGTTCAGGATTAATATTCTGGAAAATTGGCAATAAAAAGGTATGCGTTTTACCAGAACCTGTTTTAGATTCCCCTACCAAATCACGTCCAGAAAGGACAATAGGAATCAATTTTTGTTGTACTTCAGTAGGTTTTTCAAATTTGATATTCTCTAAAGTTTGGTTGATATAATCTTTAAAATTAAAGTCTGTAAATTTCATTTTTTTCTTTCATTTGTTGAGGATCATTCGTTACATTTTAAAAATTAACGAATATCTGTTAAACATTAATTTATCCATGGAAGGGACTTTTTTCTATTATATCAGAAAAAAAACATTTAAGAAACCTGTCCTTCCCCTTGTGACGGACTTATTCTTGGTAAACCGCCTTCATTTCCGAAAGCTGTTTGAGATAGCTGTCAATCAGTGCTTGCGGTTCTTCAATAACTAGATGATTTCCATAAGAACAAAGGTAATGAGTCATATAGGTCAGCTCGTCCACGTGATAAGCACCTACAAGATAAGCAATCCCAGCAATTTCTTCTAGGTGCATATTCGGATAATGGTGCTTGAGATATAACTCCTTTCCAAAATCTGTCAGTCGACAGCGAAAGGGGATGTCATGATAATTTTTCTCATAAGTCTCTTGTATCATTTTTAATTCAGATAGTTTTTTAGTTTGACGACCATCATCAATGATTTCGACCTCTGACATGTAATCACAACGATAAGTTCCCCATTTTTCTTGGTTAACATCATAGGCACTACAAATCCACAAGCCATTTCGATAAAATATTTCGTAAATTTGAAGCTCAATTTTTTTATTTCATACTGTGAATAAGTCATTTTGACAATTTTCTCTGACAAAATCGCTGTCATCAGTAATTTCAAATCAGTCACTTTACTGACAGGCGCAATTCCGTAAAAATTAACTACTGTCAGCATTTTACTGATATATTCTTGCTGACTTTCAGGTAAAGTTGCGGATAATTTTTGCCGAATATGACGGTAAGATTTTTCAAAAGGACTACTTGAAAGTAGTTTTAGGGCATCTAAGGCAAAGAAAATAGCTTCAATTTCATCATTATTAAAATAAACCGGTGTCCATAAGCCTTGATTAATCAACTTATATCCGCCATATCTCCCATTTTCGGTATAAAAGGGCAGACCCATCCCTTGTAATTCTTCAACATCTCTTAGGGCTGTTCTTTTTGAAATCTGAAATTCTTCCATCAAATCTTTGAGCTGAAATCCTTCCTTATTTCCTAAAAAAATAAGTTCCTGATTTAATCGTTCTGCCTTTTTCATTAATATTTTCCTTTATTTTAAAGGTGTCTTATTTTATCACCTTTATGCTTTATAATTATTTTATCAAAAGAAATGAGGAACTATCATTGAAAACTTTATTAATTAACGCTCATCCCGATTTTAATAATTTTAATCACTTTTCCAATCAACTTCAAGAACTATTTTTAGCTAATTACAAGAGTCAATTTTCCGAAGATGATCTGACTATTTTTAATCTTTATGACCTTGATGGCAATTTGCCACGAATTGAGCAAAATCAACTGCTCAAAATTTGGGACAAAAAAGCTGCTGACAAAAAATTATCTGCTGACGAGCTTAATATTGCCCAGACTTCTGAACGACTATTAAAAGAGTTTAAGGAACATCATCGCCTAGTCATTGTCACACCTTTGCATAATTTTAATATTACTTCACGCCTTAAAGTTTACATTGACAATATCCTAATTGCTCGTGAAACCTTCAAATATCTTGATTTCCCTGATGAGAAAGGGAAAGTATCTACCGGATTGATGACTGATGATTACAGAGCGCTTTTACTCTTTGCTAGTGGTTCAGTTTATAGCGAAAATAATTTTTATCAAGACTTAGACTTTGCTCCACAATATCTCAAAATGATTTTTTCAGAAATCATGGGCTTTGATACTTTTGAAATTGTCCGGGCTGAAGGTACCGCCACTTTAGCTAAAAATAAAATTCTTGATAAAGCAAAAGAAAATTTGGACAAAGCTTTAAAAAACTTCTACTAAAAATTACTGACAGCTGACCATGATTGCAGTGTGTGGTCAGATTGTGGCTAAGTAAATTATCAACTTTGCTGATGATTCTATCCACACTTGTATCGATTGAAATAATCAAAGCATCAGATGATCCATAAAAAAGCTACTGACAGAAATTTCTATCAGTAACTTTTCATTTTCTATTCATCATTAATTTTTAACTTTGCTTTTTAAAACCTTATGTTCAAGATGACTTGGCCAGAAACTTGAAGTTTCAAAAAGGTTGGACTCTTCAAAAGCTTCTTCTGAGCTGAACTTATCACCGACTTTATTGGTTTGCAAAATCTTGACAACTTTAACGGCACAAATTGCTAATAATATGGCCACGCAAAGCAAGAAAATTACTGACAGAATTCCTTGAATCATCGTATTTCGCATGGTTGCTTGCGCATTGGTTAATAATAAACCTGTCAATTTTCCTGAATCTACTTGACTTTTCGCTGCTGAATAAGAAGCAAAATACCCAATATTTACATCCGTAGAAAAGATTTTTTGCCAGCTGGCAGCAAAGGTCACACAAACATCCCAGACCAATGGAATGGCAGGAATCCAAACCCATTTGAGATAACCTTTACGAATAACCATGACACAGACAATGGCTAGAGCCACAGCTGCAATCAGCTGATTAGAAATCCCAAAGAGCGGATACATGATTTTTATTCCACCATTGGGGTCAGAAACGCCCATCAAAAGTAAAGCTCCCCAAACACCAACAATGACCGCAGTTGTCACGATTTTACTTGGTAGCCAATCATCATCCCCCAACCGTCCTAATTTTTTGAAGCCTCGAAGCGCATCATTGAGTAGATAACGAGTGGACTTAGTTGCGGCTGAAACGGCCGACAGGATAAAGAGAGCCTCAAACATAATGGCAAAATGATACCAGAAGCCCATCATATTTGTCCCACCAATAACTGGCACCTTATGTAGAATGTTTGACATTGAAACAGCCAGCGTTAGTGCCCCACCAGTCCGTGAAACAATCGATTTTTCGCCAACATCTTTTGCAACTTGTTGGAGCGCTTTTTCGCCAGTCGTTCCTTCCCAATCAATACTGAGTTTTGAGCCATCTGGCATCATCGCAACATTGGGAATGGCTTTAGAAGCATTATATTCGGCACTTTTATCTGCTTGATAACTTGAAGCTGCTAGTTTTTGAATACTGGCTTGGGGGGTGTTCATTGAATAATAAATCCCCGGATTAAGAGAAATCGCAGCGACTAAAGCCATAATGGCAACAAATGACTCAAATAACATCCCGCCATAACCAATCATGCGCGTTTGCGATTCTTTGGCAATCAAATGGGGCGTCGTCCCAGAAGACATCATGACGTGAAAGCCTGACAAGGCCCCACAGGCAATCGTGACGAATAAAAATGGAAAGAGTGAACCAGCAAAAGCAGGACCATCTGTATTATGTGCGAAATTTGTCAAAGCTGGAATCGTGACATCAGGACGCACACCAACGACTGCTATTGCTAAAATAGCAATTGTACCAATTTTCATAAACATGGATAAGTAATCACGTGGTGTAAGTAAAATCCAAGCGGGAATAATCGCTGCAATAAAAGTATAGCCCATGACCCACCAAACTAAAGCAGTTGGCGAAAGCATGAAAATATGCGCAAATGAAGATTCTGAAACCCAACGGCCACCAAAAATAGCCACTAAAAGGAAAATAAAACCAATTGCTGAAATTTCATTAACATGACCTGGACGGATGTATTTTAGATAAATCCCCATTAGTAAAGCAATTGGAATCGTCATTCCAATCGAAAAGACTGCCCAAGCAGAATTTTCCATTGCCGTCACACAAATCAGCGCTAAAACAGCAAGAACAATCATGGTCATGATAAAAACAATAAATGATGTCAAGCCACCAGCAAATCTACCTACTTCATCATGAGCCATTGCCCCAATTGATTTTGCACGACGACGATGAGAATACCAGAGAACAAGCATATCTTGTACCCCACCAGCAAAAATAACCCCAAAAATAATCCAAATTGTCCCTGGTAAGTAACCCATCTGTGCCGCTAAAACTGGTCCAACCAAAGGCCCAGCTCCAGCGATTGATGCAAAATGGTGTCCGAATAAAACCACTCGATTGGTTGGGTCGAATTCTTTTCCGTCATTATGAGCTTCTGACGGTGTTGCTCGCAAGTCATTAGGACGCATGATTTTGCGTTGAATATATAAAGCATAGAAACGATAACCAATTAAATAAGAACAAACAGCTGCAATAACAAACCAAATCGCATTAATCGTTTCCCCTTGAGCTAGCGCAATTAATGACCAAGCAAGACCACCCAGTAAAGCAACAGCCACCCAAATAATAATTGATAATAAGCTAGGTTTTGGCAGATGTTCTTTCCAGTCTTTCATGGTTTCTTGAAAATTTGCCTGCTTTAAATCCTTGATTCCGACAATTTTTCCTTCTTTATTGCGCAACAAAAACAGCTCTTCTTCATCAGTAAAGTTTGAAGAGTTTCCATCATCTTTCATAATCCTTTATTCCTATACATCTTTTGATGTATTTACCTTTCTTATTTTTTAAAAGCGAAATGTAACCGATTACAATAATATTTTAGCACTATTTAATCAAAAAGATAAGCATTTATGTTTAAAAAAATCTCTTTAAAACATCTTTTTGTAAAATACAAGATGAATTTTACACAGAAAATTCTTTTCATTTTCTAATTCTTCTGTAAAATAAAAAGACTCTCCCAAAAAGGAGAGTCTTTCATTGATTATTTTATTTTGCCTTAGCGTAAAGTTCATTGACTTTATCCCAGTTTACAAGGTTAAAGAATGCTTCAATGTAGTCAGGACGTACATTGTGATATTTAAGGTAGTAAGCATGTTCCCAAACATCAAGTCCCAAAACTGGTGTCAATCCTTCAGAAATTGGATTATCTTGATTTGCAGTTGATACAACTTTCAATTTGCCAGCTTCATCAACAACTAACCAAGCCCAGCCTGAACCAAAACGGCCTGTGGCAGCAGCTTTGAATTCTGTTTTGAAAGTTTCAAAACTACCAAATTCTTTTGCAATTGCATCGCCAATTTCACCGTCAGCATGGTTTTCAGAACCATCAGTATTTGGACGAAGCCAAAGCCAGAATTGACTATGATTCAAATGACCACCACCGTTGTTACGAACAGCTGTACGAATGTCTTCTGGGATTGCTGACAAATCAGTCAATAATTCTTCGAGGTTAAGGTCATCAAGTTCATTGTGTTTTTCAATTGCTGCATTAAGATTATTCACATAAGTTTGATGATGTTTTCCATGATGCAAACGCATTGTTGCTTCATCAAAGAAAGGTTCAAGCGCATTTGGCGCATATGGAAGTTCAGGTAATGTAAATGCCATAGTAATTCTCCTTTTAAGATGTGAATCCATTTTGAAGTCTTAATACTTGGGTATTTTGACCAGATTGAGAATGGAATTCAGTTAGATTATTTTTTAATTCTATTCTCATTATAGTCGTTTTTGAAATCATTGCCAAATGATTTGATTTATAATTTATTTTTTTCTTTGTTGGATAAAATCGAGCATTTTCGCTGAATAAAGTAGATCTACATTGTGGGATTCTGCTATGTTTTTTGAACCTGTCAGAACAAATAATTTATTCAAATCTTGCTTCCATTGCTCAAGAATTTCTTCTACCTTTTCAGGACCTGTTTGCATGAGATTTTTCAAAATAAAACCCGCTGAACTTGCCAAATCGGCACCTAAAATCAAAGATTTAAAAATATCTTGAGCAGAGGAAATTCCCCCAGTAGCAACTAAGCTTTTGGTATTCTCTGCCGTTTTAGCCTCCAGCAGGCTTTCAAGAGTTGAAAAACCAAAATCGTCCAAATCAAAACCATTTTTGCTCCGTTTACGCTCAATCCAAGCAAAATTAGTTCCGCCAGCTCCACCAACATTTATTCCCGAAACAGCTGTTTTTGCGAGTTCTTTAAAGGTCTTTTGGGAAATGCCAAAGCCAACTTCTTTGACAATGACTGGTACTTCTAGTTGACTTGCAATTTCATTAATGTTTTCTAACCAATAAAATTCACGGTCTCCTTCATCCATTGGCAACTCTTGGGCCGTATTGACATGGATTTCTAAAGCATTGGCCTCAATCATCTCTACCGCTCGCTTAGCATTCTCTAAAGAATGTCCAGCTCCAAGATTGGCAAAGAGAAAACCAGAAGAATGAATTTTACGAACCTCTTTAAAGCCTGCGGCTAATTCTGGAAATTTCAGGGCAATGGATTGTGAACCAACTGCCATGGCTAGATGCTGATTTTTCGCGATTTCGGCCAAAGTCTGATTAATTTTATCTGCACGCTCGCCTCCACCAGTCATCGCTTCGATATAAAAAGGAAATTCAAAATCCTGACCAAAAACTTTTGACGAAAGCTCTACTTTTTCAGTTGAAAGTTCTGGTAATGTATTAGGAATGATTCGGACATCAGAAAAAGTCAGGCCCAAAGTCTGATTTCTTTCTTCTTTCCAATATTTGTATGCTAATGATAGGTGTTCGTCTTTACGATGTTGATGGATTTCTTTTTCACTTTTCATCATTTATTTCTCAATTCATTAAGTGTAAAACCTAGTCTTTTAAAAACAGGAAAAGTAAGAAAAATCAAGCTCGTACAGGCTTAAATCTATCTTTGTTTTCTTTTTTAGTTTTTAGCAGGTTAAACTCAGTTATTTTTTTGAGCAATCTTAAACTCTTCAAGATTGATTCCATATTCGTATAATTTTTTTTGAACCTCAGCAATAGCCATTGAATTTTGAGCAAACAAAATAAGGTTCTCCCCAAATCCAGCACCAGAGATTTTAGCGGCAAGCTCTGGATAGCTATTGAGCAAGTTTAATGCAAGAGCTAGTTCTTTAGTCATATAGCCTTCTGGAATATTTTCCAAAAGTAAAAGTTGATTTTCTGATAATTTTTCTTTGAATAAGCTAAAATCTTGAATGTCAATCGCTGTTGCCATTTCGATAACTAACTCATTTGAAGTTTGATAAAATTCATCAGAGAGTTTGATTTTGATTTTTTCAGCAGTTTTGGCTGCTTTTCCCGTTTGAACAACATAGGTTTTCCAAGGAATCTCAAGAGGAAGGATACGGTTATGATTCTGATAGAAAACTGAACCACCATACATAATAGCCGCAATATCCCCCATTGAACCTGAACCTTGCACTTCAAAATGGGTCTTTGCTGCAATTTCAAACCGTTTTTCAAGGGAAAGTTGTAAATCAAAAAATTGGTTAACCGCATTGACTACGCCACAAACAACTGATGCACTTGAGCCATAGCCTTTTTTATTTTCCCCAAAGCCTAAATCACTCCGAATTTCAAGGCATATTTCTACTGACAGCTCAGAAATTTTACTGACAGACTCTTTTTTAGAACTGTCAGCAGCTGACAAAGTATTTTTTAAGGCTGTCAGCGCAAAATTCCAAGGACTTTCTTTATCAAATTCAATTTTGCTCAATGAGAATTCAAAATCAGCAAGTCCAACATTTGTTTTGAGAATCGATTTGTCACTCGCTCTTGAAATACTCATTTCAAAATTTGTTTCAATTGTCGTAATGAGGGCGAGATTTCCTTCTTTTGTGACCGCATATTCACCAGCAAAAAAAAGTTTCCCCGGTATCTTTGTCTTAATTTTCTTATCAGAGATACTCATAAGCGCCTCCAGCACGTGCAATATCAAAAGTTAATTCTGGAAACTCTGCTTTTAACTTGGTTAACAAGATTTTTTCTGTCGCATGGTCAGTAATAATTTTTACATTTGGTCCAGCATCAATGGTCACAAAGGCGAGTAAGCCCGCTTTATAACATTCTTTTGTAAAGTCTACAACACGTTGCGTTTCAGAGGTAAAATAGTCAAATGGTTCAAGACATAGACGATTTTGTTCATGCATGCCAAGAGCATTATCTTGAGCAATTAGACCCACTTTTTCAATATCAGCTTGAAGAATTGCTTGTTTCATTTCTGCAAGTTGAATTGCTGATTTTTCGACCCAAGCACCATAAGTTGGCGCTGTTTGAGCCAATTGCATTCCTTTTGTTGATGACATTTTTTTCTTTTCGGAAGAAATTTCGGCAACAATCATTGAAAGCCCAATGTCTTTATTGTAAAAAGATTCGGCAAAGGAAGACTGATGATTCTCCCCTTTATTCCAAACAGCAAAATTTCCAAAAATTGAACGAGAAGCGGAACCCGAACCCCGTCTGGCAATCCGTGACATTTCGGAATCATCTTTTTCTAAGTCTAAAAGTCCAAACATAGCAGCTGTAAGTGCAGCAAAACTTGAAGCACTTGACGCTAATCCAGCCGCTGTTGGAACATGATTTTCTGATTGAATCATTACCTTAGGGAAATTTCCATATTGTCCACGCATCATTTCCAAAAATTTGCTGACACGACTGCTATCTTCCATCGCTGAATTTAAGATTAATGAGTCAGACTCATTGTCAGTAAATTCAACCGAGGTTGTTGTATAAAATGGTTCCAAGGTCATTGACAAAGAAGATGTCGTCGGGATATTTAGAGCAATATCCGTTTTTCCCCAATATTTAATCAAGGCGATATTCGTATGCGCCCGTGCAGTAACAATATTTTTCATGAAACTATTATATCAAAAAAAACAATTCTTTCTTATCTCTTATCATTTTCAAAGATAATTTTCTGTCTAAAAAATACTTATTTTTATCATAAATCATAATTTAAAAGTCAAAATAGAAACAAAAGCTTGATTTTCAAGAAGAAATTTTATAAAATTGTCAGGTACGTTTTTGTATTCAAAATGTATGATATTGGAAGAAAGTCTATCGAGTATTTTTGCCTCAATCTGACTTAATTTAACCAAAAATATGCTAATTTACAGTTTACATTTATCAAATGACAAACTAATCTAGCAGGAGAATTATTAAAAATGACTATCAATAAAATGGGGACGGGAATTGCCCATTCCAAACTAATCTTAATTGGAGAACATTCCGTTGTATATGGTCAGCCAGCAATTGCCTTACCTGTAACAATTCTTAAAACTACAGTGACAATTACTTCATCAAAATATGGCCAATACATTGAAAATAATGAATTTCGTCGAAGACTTGATTTAATGGGAGATGAATTTGAAGGAATTCGCCAACTCATCATGCGTTTACTCGCTAAATTTCATTCTTCAAAAATGCCTTTTTCTTTAGAAATTGATTCAAACATTCCTCAAGGACGTGGTTTAGGTGCCTCTGCTTCTTTGGCAACAGCCATCATCAGAGCCTTTTATGATTTCTTTGATGCTGAACTTCCACAAAAAGACTTACTTTTTTATGCCAATTTTTCTGAAAATATTACCCATGGTAAATCTTCTGGAATTGATGTTGCGACAGTTAATTCTGAGCACCCTTTGTGGTTTATTAAAGATAGCACAATTGAACCCTTTGAACTAAATCTCCATGGTTTTATCGTCATTGGAGATACTGGTGTGCACGGCTTTACTAGTCAAGCCATCAATATTGTTCGGGAAAAACTTGTTGAGGAAAACGAAAAAACTCAAAACTCAATTAATGACCTCGGGCAATTAGCCACAGACTCAAAAGCCTTTTTAATGACCGATAAACTCAAAGAGTTTGGTCACGTCATGAATAAAGCTCATGAAAGACTTTCAGAACTCGGTGTTTCTCACCCCCGGCTAGACAATTTAGTTGATACGGCTCGAAAAAATGGAGCACTTGGTGCTAAATTGACTGGTTCTGGACTTGGTGGAGTCATGGTTGCTCTGGCTGAAAATGAAAAAGATGCGATTCGCATCAGTCAACGCCTCCTAAAAAATGGAGCTAAAAACACGTGGATTTACTCCTTTTAAGATGGTTAATCACCATCTTTTTTTATAAAGTGACACCTCCAATAATTAATCCTGTCACTTTTATAGTTGATTAATAAAAAAATCGAGATCATATAATCTCGATTTTTTATTTTCCAAATACCAAAAACAACTAATTTCCTGCTATACGATTATATTGTTCCTTAATTCGGTCATCTTCATGACTGATTTTTTCATCTAGTTCACTTTGGAGTTTGCCAATTAATCTTGCAAATTCAATTTTTTCTTCTTCTGTAAAGCTTGTCATAATGCCTGGAACAAGTTCTGTTTGTTCTGCACTTTCTTCCAAAACAGCCTTCCCTTTTTCAGTTAGTGATATGATAAATCCACGCTTATCTTGAGCATCTTTTTGACGTGAAATAAATTGTTTCTTTTCCAATTTTTTTATCATTTCACTGGCAGACTGGGGGCGCATATCCAGTTGAGCTACCAGATTTTTTTGCGTCATCTTGCTGTTTTCCATTAGAATATTTAAAATTTGTCCCTGTCCTTGTAATCGAGAATATTCCACTGTTTGTTTTCTTGTGACACTTTTAATCTTTCTCAAATACCAAAAAAGAAGGGTAACATAACGAATAAATCCCTGACTTGTATTTTCTTTTTTCTTTGTCATAGTCTTATTTTATCACATTTTTTAGCATTTATAAAAAATATAATCAGGGTCCCATACTTTTTTCTTGACAATTTAATCAGGGAGGCTTATAATATTTTTCGTAAGGTAACCTTATGAAAAAGGAGATAATAATGGCACTCGCAATTTCAACTACAAATCTTGTCAAAAACTTTGATGGTAAAAACGCAGTAAATGGTATTTCACTTGATGTCCATCAAGGAGAAATCTTTGGAATTCTTGGACCTAACGGTGCAGGGAAGACCACATTCTTAAGAATGCTTGCAACATTAACAAAAGTAACATCTGGTTCTGCTTCTATCTTTGGAAACGACCTAACCAAAGACGGTGCAAAAGTTCGAAACTTTATTGGGCTGACAGGTCAATATGCTTCAGTTGATGAGGAACTGACAGGGATGGAAAACATGATTATTTTTGGTCAGTTAAATGGCCTATCCAAAAAAGAAGCCCAAAAACGCGGCCTCGAATTGCTCAAACAATTTTCACTGACAGAAGCTAAGGACAAATCCATCAGTGCTTTTTCAGGTGGAATGAGAAGAAGATTAGATTTGGCTGTTAGCCTAATCACTAAACCCCCGCTTATCTTTCTTGACGAACCAACAACAGGTCTTGACCCCAGAACACGTGGGGAAATGTGGAAGACAATTCGTGAGTTGGTCAAAGGGGGTTCAACCATCGTTCTGACTACACAATACTTGGACGAAGCTGACCAATTGGCTGACCGTATCGCCATCATTGACCATGGAAGCGTCATCGCGCAAGGCACCCCGTCAGAGCTTAAAAACATTTTGGGAGAAACCACTTTTGAGCTCTCATTGATTAAAAGCAGTCAAATTAAACAAGCCAAAGAAATGATAGAACAAAAATTCAATATTGAAGTGATTGTTCTACCAGAATTTGCAACTTTGTCAATCAAAGTAACTGACACAAAAATCATGACACAAATTCTTTTACTTTTGGAAACTGAACACATAGCCATCAATGAATTTGAAACACGTAAACCAACACTTGATGAAGTTTTTCTTGAGCTGACAGGAAAATAGGAGAAAATAAAAATGGACACAACTGTAATTAACAAAAATACTACAACGATGAAAACAATCAGTTTAAAATCTTGGTTGACAGATATTATCGTCATGGCCAAGCGTGAACTTCTCAAAGTCAAACATAGCCCAGAAAAACTATTTGATGTGACCGTCATGCCAATTATCATGATCATCGTTTTCTCCCAACTTTTTGGTGGAGCAATCATGGGAAATGTCAAAGCTTATCTCCCTCTTGTTGTTCCCGGAATTTTAATCCAAACACTTGTTATGGCATCTGGTGCTGCTGGAACCCAACTTCGTGAGGATTTGGACAAGGGAGCTACAGACCGCTTCAATTCTTTGCCAATTTCACGTATTGCACCCTTAGCGGGAACGTTAATCTCGGATATTATCCGTTATATTATTGCCGCTGTCTTTGCATTAGGCACAGGTGCAGCTCTCGGTTGGCGAGCAAGCGCCGGATTTGGTTGGCTGCTTGTTGCAATTGGCCTTGCAATCGTTACAACTTGGGCGCTCAGTTGGCTCTTTGCTTTAGTTGGTGTCCTTGCCAAAAGTGCAGCAACTGTGACAACCATTTCGAGCTTTTTGACCATGTTTTTGGCCTTTTTGTCAAATGCTTATATTCCCGTCACTTCTTTACCAAAATGGCTGAAAGTCATTGCCGAAAATAATCCTGTTTCTCATTTGATTACTGCCTTTAAAGAAGTGGCATATAATGGTAATTTTGGTCATGAAGCCTGGTTGGTTTTTCTAATCAGCCTTCTGATTGTTCTCATTTTAGCACCCGTTACCGTTCTTGCTTATTCAAAGAAAAACTAAGCAGTGCTGTTATTTTGTTTCCATAAACAGAGATAAAAGTAGTATAATACAATCAGTAAATGAAAGGACAAACAATGGAAAATCAATATGAAATACTTCAATCACTCATTGAAAAAATGGAAATTGTAACCGTTGGATCTGCTGTCAGTAAAACTCACTTAAATCGTAAAGAAATCATTGATTTTGTCCGTTCACAAAAGTCATTACGAATTTTTGATGAAGAAAAGCAAAAATGGATTAATGAAAATGTTGACGGGCATTGTTAAATTTTACTGACAGAAATTATATTTAATCAAAAATACAAAAAGTTACTGACAAGAATTCTGTCAGTAACTTTTTATTATTATAAATCATGAAATTCTGCATATAAATCTTGGCGATTTAAGCCTCGTTCTTTAGCAATTTCTTTAATGGCGACATTCGGTTTTACATTTTGCGCCACTAAATTTTTGACAGCTTCCAGTGCTGTCAGCTCTGGCTCCTGAATTTCTTGAACTAATTCGTCCGCTCCCGAAACAATAATTAAACATTCTCCCTTAATGGGTTGCTCAACTAAAGAATTCAAAACCTCAGAAATTTTTCCTCGGCGATATTCTTCATAAATCTTGGTCAACTCACGAACAAGCACCACTTCTCTATCCCCATAGATTTCTTGCATATTGGATAAAGTATCAGCAACTCTAAATGGACTCTCATAGAAAATTTGTGTTTCAGGGTAAGCAAGTTTTGTTTTCAGAAATTTTTGTTGTTCTCCTTTTTTACGAGGAAGAAAACCATAAAAAATATGAGGCTGAGGCACTAAGCCTGAAGCTATCAAAGCAGTAATTCCCGCTGAAGCTCCCGGCAGCGCAACGACATCAATTTCTTCTTTAATTGCAGCTAAAACCAAGTCATGTCCAGGGTCAGAAATTGATGGCATTCCTGCATCAGAAACCTGTGCAATGGATTGACCTGATTTTAAAAAGTCAATCAATTTTGGAATTTTTTCTTGCGAATTATGCTCATGAAATGATTCTTGGGGCACTTTTATTTCAAAATGATTCAAAAGTCGTAAAGTGTTTCTAGTATCTTCTGAACAAATCAAATCCACTGTTTTTAAAGTTTCCAGTGAGCGCAAAGTCATATCCTGCATATTCCCAATGGGGGTCGGCACCAAGTAGAGACTTCCAGCGGTTTTCACTCCTTTGAATGACCGTTGAATATTAAATTTATTTTCCATTAGCGATATAAAAGCTCCAAACAATCTAAGCAAGATTCCCCTTCAGCCAACCGTTCAGCATAATGTAAATGACAAACATGAAATCCTTCATTAAAAATTTGAATGAGATTAGGGTTGGGTTGATCTTTGGGCGTTTCTTTTTTAACTTCTTTCTTTTCAAATTCAGCAAGTCGATCACGCAATTTTTCCAACTCCATGCGTAAAGTTGCATTTTCAGTCATTGATGCTTCAAGCACTTGGCGAATTCCCGAAATTTGCGTTAATGTGGTATTTAATGTATTTTCAAGCTCGCCCAATTGGTCAAAAACATCATATTTATCAGCCATGATTCACCTCAATCTCTGCAAGTTCAAAATCCTTGCTATATTCTCCAAAGCGTATTTTCACTCTATTTTTTAAAACATTTAAGCCAACAACTTTTCCTTTTCCTTCTGAGGTGGTTACAAATTCACCAAAATCTGGAAAAAGTTGTTGGGCTTCTTTATAAAAACTATCTTCATAAGTTAAACAACACATTAAACGACCACAAAGTCCATTCAATTTATTTTGTTTCAAAGATAAATTTTGATTTTTGGCCATTTTGATAGAAACATTCGGAAACTCGTAAACAAATTCCGAACAGCATAAAGGACGTCCGCACGGTCCGAGTCCGCCATGAATTTTCGCCGCGTCTCTTGGCCCAATTTGTCGAAGTTCAATTCGAATCCGAAAAGTCGTTGCTAATTCACGGAGCAGTAGCCGAAAATCAACTCGATTTTCAGCGGTAAAAGAGATAAAGAGTTGCATTTGATCGAAAGTGTAAGCCACATCAATAATTTTCATCTCAAGTTCTTGTTCCACAACGAGTTGTCGAACCTTATCTTTTGCCTTTTTTGAAAGTTCTTCAAGTTTTAAGATTACTTCTAAATCTTCATCAGTGACTTCCCGTTCAATTGTATGATGAGTTTCAAGATTGGCATCATCAGAAAAACTACGAATAATCTTCCCGTAAAAAGTTCCTTTTTCTGAACGAATGATGACTTCTGATTGTGGGACTAATTCTGCCTCACTTGTTGCAAATATATTAGATTCACCATGCGCAAATTTTATTTCATAAATCATTTTATTCTCCTGATATAAGATTTCTGATTAAAGGGTTGCTGTCCAAGTTTTACAGAACAATAAAAGTTAAACTTGACTCAAATCGAACATTACTTTTCCACATTTTAATTGCCTGAAAGGTTTTTAGAAGTTCTTGACTCATTCTTTCTTGATTAAATAGTTGCAATAAAAGTTCAAAAGCTTGATTTTGCTTTTCTTTATCATCAAAAATTTCAACCAAATCTTTCAAGTATAAAAAGGCCTCGTCTGCTGATTTTTTTAGAAGTTTAACAAAATGTTGAATTCTCTGAAGTCCTTCATTGAACCAACTTTGTTGGGCCAACTCTAAGGCTCTGTCAGTAGAATTACAAATTTCAGCTAGGAGTTCTGCTTGCGTTTTTAAAATTCCATTTTTTTCAAGAAAATCTTGTAAAAATTGAACGTTTTTCCGGAAATTAATAATCTGTGTCCGTGATTTTATCGTTTGCAAAATCATGTTCTCATTATCTGTCAGTAAAAAAACAACAATTTCTGTCTCAGGTTCTTCAATAGATTTCAATAGAGCATTTGCCGCATTAGGATGCATTTTTTCTGCTTCCCTAAATAACAAAACTTGCTGCTTTCCTTCATAACCAGATTCACTAAAAACCTGTGTCAAATCACGAATTTGTGCTGTTTTTATCGTCTGTCCATCTGGTTCAACAATGTGCAAATCGGCAAATTCCTGTTGAGCAACCAGACGACAAGAACGACAATGCCCACAAGGAAGAGAATTCTCAGGATTCTCACAAAACAGGGCTTGGCTCAACCAAATTGCTAATTCAAAAGAACCAAATCCACCTGAAAATAAATAAGCATGGCTTAATTTTCCATGTTGCAAAATTGTTGAAAATTGCTTATAAAGTTGAGGCTGAATATCTACTATTTCCACAAGAAGCCTTTCTAAATATTTACCAAATCTATTTTAAATAACAAAATAAAAAAATTTTTTTGACATCTACGTATTTTTTTATTTTGTCAATATTTATCAATTTATTAAATTTGCTGACAGATTAAGGTGTCTTTAAAATTCACTGACAAATCTTTTTTTCAGAACTTCAAGTGTATCAGCTACAACCTTTTCCAAAGATTGACTCGCATCTATTTTTACAAAACGCTCAGGTTCTTTTGCAACAATTTCCAAATAACCCTCTCGAACTTTTCGATGCATCTCAGCTCTTTCTAAGTCTAGGCGATTGACCTCATCCGCTCGATTTTTCATAATCCGTTCAAGTGCAACATCTGTATCAATATCAAAATATAAAGTCAAATCAGGTTTTAAACCATCTGTTGCAAAATAATTAAGCCAATCCACCACCTCAACACCCAAATCACGGCCATAACCCTGATAAGCGACAGAGGAGTCAATAAATCGGTCAACAATGACAACCTTACCTGCTCGTAAAGCTGGCAACATTTTTTCTTGCATATGTAAACGGCGCGCCGCCGCAAAAAGCATCAATTCTGTTTTTGAATCAATCTCTGTATTCTTTGGATCGAGAATAATTTGACGAATTTCTTCAGCCACTCGAACCCCACCTGGTTCTCGAGTTGGGACAACTTCACGCTTCATTTTTTGGATTTCAGGCAAAATTTCTTGCAAAACTGTTGTTTTTCCTGCTCCATCAGGTCCCTCTAGGGAAATTAAAATTCCATTCATAGCCTCTATTATATCAAAAAATCAAACTTTTTATCTTTTTTCTGAAAATATAGGGGTCACTTTTTGCGTAATTTTACTAAAAATTGTATAATATAACTGAAACAGATTACTTGGTTTGTTAAATCAAATAAATCCAAGTAATATTCAATAAAAAAATTTCTACTTGAAAGGACAACTATGAAAAAAATTCTTGTTGTTGATGATGAAAAACCAATCTCAGATATCGTAAAATTTAATTTAACCAAAGAAGGTTTTGAAGTATTTACAGCTTTCGATGGCGAAGAAGCCCTTGAAGCTTTTAAAGAAGTACAACCTGACCTTATTTTACTTGATTTGATGTTACCAAAACTTGACGGTCTTGATGTTGCACGTGAAATCCGTAAAACCTCTGACACTCCTATTATCATGGTGTCAGCTAAAGATAGCGAGTTTGATAAAGTTATTGGACTTGAACTTGGTGCAGATGACTATGTCACTAAACCATTTTCAAATCGCGAACTTTTAGCTCGTATTAAAGCAAACTTGCGTCGTATCAATGTCGCACCTGCTGAATCTACTGATAATGTTAAGAAAGAATTGATTATCGGAAATCTCCGTATCAATCCAGCACATTATGCTGCTTACAAAAATGATAAACAACTTGACCTCACACACCGTGAGTTTGAATTACTTTATTATCTTGCTCAACACCTCGGCGAAGTTATCACTCGTGAAAATCTTTTGGAAACAGTTTGGGGCTATGATTACTTTGGTGATGTGCGTACAGTTGACGTTACAGTCCGCCGCTTGCGTGAAAAAGTTGAAGATACACCAAGCCGTCCACAATACGTTTCAACACGCCGCGGGGTTGGCTATTACATGAGCAACCCACATGATTAAATTTTTTAATTCAATGATTTTTAAAGGAGTAGTTGCCCACCTACTTCTTTTTGTCATTCTTTTCATGAGCAATTTCGATTATAATCTCATTCATCTTAGTACTTTTATTGGTTATTATTTATTTTCACTCGTTTTTGTTCTGGTTTTTCTCAATCAGCAACATCGAATGATTGTGAATGTTTCTAAACAAATGAACGATATAAAAAACGGTTATTTGAATAGAGATAAAATTCCAAAAGGGACAAGTGAAATCAATGAATTATATGAAGAAATTTTGAAGCTTGGTGAGGACATTGTTCGGACTCAAAATAATCTTGAAAATCAACGCAATCAATTAGATAGCATTCTTGCCTACATGGTTGACGGAGTGATTGCCACAGATCGCCGTGGTAATATCATCATGGCTAATAAGTCAGCCCTCCATTACCTAAACACAAGTAATGAGCTTCTAATGGAAAAGAATATTGTTGATGTTTTGAAAATCGCAGACCAGTATAACTTTTATGATTTACTTGAAAAAGAACCTGAAATAACCATCGAAACACACGATGCTGGGAATAAATCAATTTCACTCCACATCAAATTTGCACTCTTTCGTCGTGAGTCAGGGTTCATTTCAGGAATTATTGCTGTCTTGCACGACATGACCGAACAAGATAAAGCAGAACGTGAACGTCGTCTTTTTGTTTCTAACGTCTCGCATGAATTAAGAACTCCTCTTACTTCCGTCAAGGCCTATCTTGAAGCATTAGAAGATGGCGCAATTGATGATAAAGAAACAGCCTCTTCATTCATCGGTGTTTCACTAACCGAAACCAATCGGATGATTCGGATGATTTCTGATCTTTTAACATTGTCAAGAATGGACCAAGATCGAATTGTTCTTAATAAAGAAATCATTAATTTAATTGCCTTTTTAGACTATCAAATTAATCGATTAGACCAGATTTTAGAAACTGAATCAAATGATTTAATTTCATCCAATTTTACACTCGTTAGAAAGTATTCTGACAAGCCAATCTGGGTAGAAATTGATACCGATAAAATCGCCCAAGTCATTGATAATATCATTGGTAATGCCATTAAATATTCACCAAAAGGTGGTACAATTACAATTTCCATTGAAACTCGTGAACGAGATGTCTTAATTTCGATTAAAGACGAAGGAATGGGAATTCCAAAATCTGATTTACTTAAGATTTTTGACCGTTTCTATCGAGTAGATAATGCTTCAAGAAATTCAAAAGTAGGTGGAACAGGTTTAGGCTTATCTATTGTTCATGACATTGTCAAAATACATGGCGGAACAATTTTTGCAAGCTCCGAAGGCGAAGGCAAAGGAACAACTTTCAGTTTCACACTCCCATATTCTTCTGAAACTGCCGAATATTGGGATGACGCTGCTGATGATTTTGAATAAAATTATCCTTCCTAATTCAAACTACAAAAAGAGTTCACTGTCAAATCAGTGAACTCTTTTTTTGGAAAAAATCTATTATTTCTTACATAGACTTCTTCATCAAAGAAAAATTTTTTCAAGCTCAATTTTTTTCCAATAAAATAATAAGTCTCATAGCAATCCCTGACTTTTTCTGCTACAATAGTCATTATGACTGAACAAAATGGCTTTAAATATTCCATTCTAGCCTCTGGATCAACTGGAAATTCCTTCTACTTAGAAACTCCTAAGAAAAAAATTCTTGTTGATGCCGGACTATCTGGAAAAAAAATAGAAAGTTTACTCTCGGAGATTGACCGTGATATCCATGATATTGATGCACTTTTAATTACGCACGAACATAGTGACCATATCAAAGGAATTGGTGTGCTCGCCCGTAAATATGGTATTAACCTTTATGCGAATGAAGATACATGGTCTGAACTTGATGGTAAAAACGCTTTAGGAAAAATTCCTCTTGAGCAAAAACATCTTTTTGAGATGGGAAAAACGATGACATTTGGTGATATTGATATTGAATCTTTTGGTGTCAGCCATGATGCTATTGCCCCACAATTTTATCGTTTCATGAAAGATGATAAAAGTTTCGTTATGTTGACTGATACAGGATATGTTTCAGATCGTATGCGTGGAACCATTGAAAATGCTGATGCTTATCTAATGGAGTCTAATCATGACATTGAAATTCTAAGAATGGGTGCCTATCCTTGGCGAACAAAACAACGTATTCTAAGTGACCAAGGCCATTTATCTAACGAAGATGGTGCCGAAGCAGCCTTTAACATTCATGGGAATAAAACAAAAAAAATATTTTTGGGACACTTAAGTCTAAATAATAATATTAAAGAACTTGCTCATCTTACCATGGACGGTTATCTCCAACAACACGATGTGGATACAAAAAATGAATTAAAAATTCTTGATACCAGCCATGAACATGCAAGTCCCCTTTATGATATCTAACATTAATCATTAAAAAATAAAAAAAAGAACCCACTCGGGTTCTTTTTTTTATTACATCATACCACCCATTCCCATGCTAGGATCCATTGGAGGCATAGCTGGAGCAGCTGGTTCTGGTTTATTAGCCACAACTGCTTCAGTAGTCAAGATTAATCCAGCAACAGAAGCTGCATTTTGCAAAGCTGAACGAGTCACTTTTGCCGGGTCAACGATTCCTTCTTCAATCATATTTACCCATTGACCTGTCGCTGCATTAAATCCTGTACCAACTTTTTCTGAACGAAGTTTATCAATGATAACTGAACCTTCATATCCTGCATTGGCCGCGATTTGACGAACTGGTTCTTCAAGCGCACGGCGAACGATGTTAATTCCTGTTTGAATGTCGCCTTCTTCTGAAAGTTTATCCAAAGCTGCGATGGCATTAACAAGAGCTGTACCACCACCAGAAACGATACCTTCTTCAACAGCAGCACGTGTTGCATTAAGTGCGTCTTCAATCAAAAGTTTCATTGCTTTAAGTTCTGTTTCTGTTGCGGCTCCTACTTTAACTACCGCAACTCCACCAGCTAATTTTGCTAAGCGCTCTTGCAATTTTTCACGGTCAAAATCAGAAGTTGTTTTTTCGATTTGTGCTTTGATGATAGCCACACGATCAGAAATGGCATCAACAGAACCAGCACCTTCAACAATTGTTGTATGGTCTTTATCAACAGTTGCTTTAGCAGCTTGTCCTAAAGCTTCTAGTGTAGCATCTTTAAGATCAAGGCCTAGTTCTTCAGTAATTACTGTACCACCTGTCAAGATAGCTAAATCTTCCAATTGAGCTTTACGGCGGTCACCAAATCCCGGTGCTTTTACAGCGACTACGTTGAAGACCCCTTTAATCTTATTAAGAACAAGAGTTGGCAATGCTTCTCCATCAACATCATCAGCAACAATTAAAAGTGGACGATTTGTTTTCAAAATTTGTTCAAGAAGCGGTAAAATTTCTTGAATATTTGAGATTTTTTTATCCGTAATCAGAATATAAGGATTATCTAACTCAGCAACCATTTTCTCTGTATTAGAAACCATATATTGACTCAAGTATCCACGGTCAAATTGCATTCCTTCAACAACATCAAGCTCTGTTTGCATTCCTTTTGATTCTTCGATTGTGATAACTCCGTCAGAACCTACACGCTCCATTGCGTCAGAAATATATTCCCCAACTTTTTCACTACGTGATGAAACGGTAGCAACTTGAGCGATTGCTGATTTATCATGAACAGGAATTGCCATTTCTTTAATTGAAGCAACTGCTGTTTCAGCTGCGAGTTCAATTCCTCGGCGAATACCAACTGGATTTGCACCTGCAGTAACATTTTTCAATCCTTCACGAACAATAGCTTGTGTCAAAACTGTCGCTGTTGTTGTTCCATCACCTGCAATATCATTTGTTTTTGAAGCAACTTCCGAAACAAGTTTAGCTCCCATATTTTCAAAATGGTCTTCAAGTTCAATCTCTTTGGCAATTGTAACACCATCATTTGTAATTAAAGGTGAACCATATGATTTTTCAAGAACAACATTACGCCCTTTTGGCCCAAGGGTTGTTTTTACTGTATCGGCAAGAATATCAATTCCGCGCATCATCGCTGTTCTAGCATCACTTGAAAATTTAATTTCTTTTGACATTTTAGCTCCTTTTTTAAGAATATATTTTTAATTAATAGATTTTAAGATAGACAAAAGACAATCAAAAATTGATTGCTTTTATATTTTTACTCTACAATTGCAAGAAGGTCTGAGTCTTTGAGAATCAAGAATTCTTCACCGTCCATTTTGACAGTCGTTCCGGAAAATTTCTCAAAAATTACTGTATCTCCAACTTTTACGAGTGGAGAAATCAGTGTCCCATGATTAGTTGTTTTCCCTTCACCGACAGCAATAACTTCCGCTGTTTGAGGTTTTTCTTGGGAAGCGCTCGTTAATACGATTCCGCCCATAGATTTTTCCTCTTCTTCTTTTACACGTAAAACTACGCGATTCTCTAAAGGTTTCAACATTATACTTTCCTCCATTTTTTATTTTTAGCACTCTTAATAGTTGAGTGCTAACATATTCTTATTTTATCTCAATGGTCAGATTTAGTCAAGAGAAAACATTTAGATTTAATCAAATAAATTAGAAAGGGAGCTCATCAGCTTCAAGTAAGAGTTCCTCAAAATTTACAGCGCTTTCTCTCAAGGCAAGAGTCGCACGACTTTCCAATAAATCATAGCTCAAACCTAAGATTTCTGTAATACAGTGTTTCTGTTCATTTTTATCAGTATAATTTCTAGTTCTAATCTCTCCCTCTACAGAAATAAGACTTCCTTTTTTAGCATAGGAAACCAATGTTTCTGCTGATTTTCCCCATAAAATTATCGAGATAAAGTCTGCTTCTCGCTCTCCTTTTTCATTTTTGAAGCGGCGATTGACTGCCAGAGTCACACGGACATAAGATTTATTGTTCGTTGTTTTCGAAATTTCAGGTGCGTTTGTTAAATGACCAATCAACATGGTTTTATTCATTATAAAATCCTCCTAACTTTCTATACGTAAAGTTTGAGCATTTGTCACTAAAAAATAAAAAAATCTATCAAGCAGATAGATTTCTATTTTTTATTTGGCATTCAAAGCTGCAACTGTCATATAATTATATGGACTGTTGAAGTGGGGGAGAAAGAATAAATCAAGCAAAGCTAGTTCATCAATTGTTTTTTTCTCTTGAATCGCTAAACTGAACATATTTATATTTCCTGCAATTATCTCACTTTTACTAGCAAGTTGAGCTCCAATAATTCTGCGACTATTTGTCTCATATACGATACGAATTTTCACACTATCGTTGTTTTCATGAAGAAACCAAGCTTTTTGTTTATCTTCAAAATCACTAAATGAAACTTCTAAACCTAATTTTTTAGCAGCTTTAACAGAAAGTCCTGTAGAGGTCATATTGTAACCAAAAATTGAAATACCATTAGACCCTTGAACACCAACAGATTCTAATTCTTTTCCACCAATATTGTGTCCTGCAACAATTCCTGACCGAACAGCGTTTGAGGCAAGAGCGATATAAGTAAAATCTTGCAAGGCATTAGAATAAATTGTCGCAACATCACCTACCGCGTAAACATCTGGATCACTACTTTGTTGATGTTTATCCACCTTGATTGCTCCATTTTTGAAGGTAGCTAACTTATCACTTGCCAAGGCACTGTTGGCAGTAAAACCAATACAATTGATGACAAGATCAACATCATAAGTCGCTTTATTGGTTACGATTTGTGATACATAACCTTCCTCATTCGCTTTAAATTCTTTGGCCAGTTCTCCAAAATGAAGTTCAATTCCATGTTGAGCAAGGTTTTCATCCATTCCTTTGGCAAATTCTTCATCATAATATGAAGCAAGCGAAGTATTTTCAGCGTCAAAGAGAAGAACTTCTTTACCCCGACGTTTAGCTGCTTCTGCAATCTCTGTACCGATATATCCTGCACCAATGACTGCGATACGCTTTACTTTTTCTTTGGTAAATTCTGCGTCAATTGCTTGACCTTCTTGAAAAAGTTTCAGAAAATGAATTCCCTTAAGGTCTTTGCCTGGTAGATTAGGAATAATTGGACGTGAACCTGTTGCTAAAACAAGCTTGTCGTAAGCTTCAATTATTTCATCATCAGATTTAGTTTTTGCATAAACTTTCTTATTAGCAAAATCAATTTCTGAAACTTCTGTTTCAGTCAAAATTTTTACCCCTTTTGCCTCAAAATCCTCTGCTTTGGCATAAAATAATTCATCTGGTTTTTCAATTTGTCTTCCAACCCAAATTGCTGTGCCACAACCTAGATAACTCATGTTGCTATTACGGTCAATCATGACAATTTCATGCCCGGGATATTGTTCAAGTAATGTATTTGCTGTAGCAATGCCTGCGTGGTTTGTACCGATAACTACGATTTTCATGCTAATAGATCTCCTTTAAATGTAAAATTCTTTTTACATTATTCAGTTTAGCATAAGTCAATCTATTTTCTTTTGTAAGCGCTTGTGAACATTGTGAAATAATTATTTTAATTATTAGATAAAAAAATCTGTCAAAATAAATTATTTTGACAGATTTATTATTAAGCTTGCCACATAGTTTCTGAATCAAAAGCTGTACCCGCAGCCAAAGCTGATGAAAGTTCAATGATTCCACGAACATCGGGAGCATCGGGTAATTCAAGTTCACGCGCTGAACAAAGCATTCCATAAGATTGAACACCTCGAAGAGCTCCTGGAAAAATCAATGCTCCATTAGGCATCATTGCGCCTGGAAGTGCTGCGACTGTTTTTAATCCGAGTGACGCGTTTGGTGCACCACAAACAATTTGTACTGGATCAGCAAAACCAACATTAACTTTACAGATATGAAGATGATCTGAGTCTGGATGGTCTTGCATTTCTACAATCTCAGCGACAACAAATTTTGGTTTAGAATCATGCACAAGAACATCGCTAAATCCTGATTTTCCAAGCTCTTTGTTCAAGATTTCAACATCATCAGATGATAATTTGACTTGTCCATTTCCTGACAAGTCTGTCAGTAATGACTTGGCTTCAAAAATATTCCAAGCGACTGTTGCCCCAGTTTCTTCGATAAAGATACGTGCTACTTTTCCCTTACGTTCAAAGTTTACCTTTTCACCTCTATCATTTGCCGTGATAAGCATTAAAACATCGCCGACGTTTGTGTTATATGTTGCAATCATTTTTAAATTTTCCCTTTTAATTTCTTAACAGTGATTATTATAGAATATATTTCTGGATTTATCAATGGTCAGTATTTGACTCCATTTTACCTCAAGAAATCAGTCTTATTTTGCACTTGCTAAGAAAGTATTCACTTCTTCTTTGGTTTTGCGTAATTTATTGACTAGACGAGCTTTTTCTTGTCCATCTTCAATAACAACAAAACTTGGAATTCCCATAATTCCCCACTCGATAGCAAGATCCATGTACTCATCACGGTCTACTTCAACAAATCTAAATTCTGGATTCTCTGTTTCAATTTCTGGCATTTTAGGTTTGATAAAATTACAATCTCCACACCAACCAGCTGTGAAAAAGAAGACTGTTTTTTCTGGACCTTTGACAAGCTCAGCTAAATTTTCAATATTTTCTGGAATAATCATTCTGTATTTCCTTTCGTATTTTTCAAATGGATTCTAACCATTTTCTAAAGAAGTTCTTCTTTTTTTTCAAAAACTTCTAAAGTTTTGGCATTGATTTCAAAAGCAATAGATTTATCATTACTGACAATTCCCCCTTCAAAAAGGGCACCAGAAGTTGGCTCATCAAAAATCCAAAAAGCATCAATTTTTTTTGTAGAAAAATGTTGTCGGACTCTATCAGTAAGCTCATGAATCATTTCTTCTTCCATGTTTTTATAACCATGATAAGCTGCGTGAGCAACGGCTGCACCCGCGACAATTCCCAAACCAAACTTTAGTATTTTTTTCATATGGAAATTTTAACATATTTCTTGGTATAATTATAGTGTAAATCATCAAAAGAATTACTGACAGATTTGTCAGTAAATTTTTCAGTATCCCGGAGGAGAAAAATGGAACTATTTGACAAAGTAAAAGCACTGACAGAAATTCAAGCCACTTCTGGTTTTGAAGGTCCCGTTCGCGACTATTTAAAAGCTCGTATGGTTGAGCTAGGCTATCAACCAGAATTTGACGGACTTGGTGGTATTTTTGTGACAAAAGCTTCAAAAGTCGAAAATGCCCCACGAATCATGGTTGCGGCTCACATGGATGAGGTCGGATTTATGGTCAGCTCAATCAAAGCTGACGGAACATTCCGCGTTGTTCCTCTTGGTGGTTGGAACCCCTTAGTCGTTTCAGGTCAACGTTTTACCCTATTTACACGTACAGGTAAAAAGATTCCGGTTGTAACTGGTGGTCTTCCTCCACACCTTCTTCGCGGAACTGGTGTAACACCTCAAATCCCAGCAATCTCTGATATCATCTTTGATGGTGCATTTGAAAATGCTGCTGAAGCTGCCGAATTTGGAATCGCCCAAGGTGATTTAATTATTCCAGAAACAGAAACAATTCTGTCAGCAAATGGGAAAAATATCATTTCTAAAGCTTGGGATAATCGCTATGGTTGCTTAATGATTCTTGAACTTCTTGAATTTTTAGCTGACAAAGAATTACCTGTAACATTAATTATTGGAGCGAATGTTCAAGAGGAAGTCGGACTTCGTGGTGCAAAAGTTTCCACAACCAAATTCAATCCTGATTTATTCTTTGCCGTTGACTGTTCACCAGCAAGCGATACCTTCGGTGACGATAATGGTCGCCTCGGAGAAGGAACAACGCTCCGTTTCTTCGACCCAGGTCATATCATGCTTCCTGGAATGAAGAACTTCTTACTTGACACTGCAGATCATGCCAAAGTTAAAACACAAGTTTACATGGCCAAAGGGGGAACCGATGCAGGTGCCGCTCATTTAGCAAATGGAGGAGTTCCTTCAACAACAATCGGTGTGGTAGCCCGCTATATCCATAGTCATCAAACTATTTTCAACCTTGATGATTTTCTCCAAGCTCAAACTTTCTTGAGAGCGATTATTACTTCACTTAATACTGAAAAAGTAGCAGAAATCAAAAACTACTAATTCTAATAAAAAAACACTAGGTAAATTCCTAGTGTTTTTTAGTTACTTTTTGATGAAGAAGTCTGACTAAAATTGAAAGAAGGTAAAATTTTCTTCCAACCAGCAGCTATATCACTAGCTGACCCACCTATAGAGAAATCATAGGTAGTAGTAGGTGCTCCTGCTTTAGTAGCCCAGAAGCTAGTCGTTGTTTCTCCGCCAAGGTTGACTTCTTGAGTCTTACCATTTGCTAGTTTAACTATGACTTTCCCTGGTTTTTCTCCTGTAGAAACCAATACTTTACTTTTAGTAACATTTGGATCAGTATTTGGATTAGTAAATTTTTGTCCAGGGCCAAAAATGTTTGGATCAGCTGCATTAATCGCATTAACCAATTGTGCAATATAAGCTGCATTATTGATATATCCTGATTTACTTGTCATCGGTGAATTATCATCATGTCCAGCCCAACCACCAAGTGTAACTGAAGGTGTTGATAACATCATCCAAACATCTGTATAATCATCCGTTGTCCCCGTTTTACCAGCCCATTGAACATTCGTTGCTAGTGAAGGGTTAATCGTTTGTAAATTTCCATAAAACTTACTTGTTTTTTGAGATTTCACTGCGTCTTGAAGCATTGATTCCATAATTGTTGAAGTTGCTTCTGAATAAACTTGGGTGCCACCAGTACTTTTATGCTGATAGATTACATTTCCTGTATCATCTTTGATACTATCAACGATATACCAAGGTTCATATTTCCCACCATTAGCCAGCGTTTGATAACCGTTCGTATGTTGAACAACCGTTGGATCAACTCCCCCACCAAGCGGAAGTGATTCTACAGAATAATCAGCAATATCATAACCCATCTTTGTCATGTAAGGTTCAACTGATTTTCCTTTATTTAAAATCGTTTGGTAAGTCCAATAAGCAGGAATATTATAAGAAACATTGAGAGCTTCTGAGAATGGCATCATTGCAGTTCCAGTTGAGCCTACGTGTTCAATATCTTGTCCACTAGAGTATTTAGCTGGATAATTTGATAAGACACTTGCAGAGCCCATTAGTCCCATATCGATGGCTGGACCATAAGCCAAGATTGGTTTAATTGATGACCCAGGCGAGCGTTTAGTATCAAAGGCATGATTGACTTGACTTTGTGAAAAATCTAAACCTCCAATAAAGCCATAAACAGCTCCTGTTTTATTGTCCATTAAAACATTCCCTGTTTGGATAGTTCCCGTACCATCTTGCATAAGCCCGTTATAACCCGTTACAGCTTTTTGCATCGCATCATAAACTGTTTGATTAACTGTTGTTGTTACAGTATAACCACCATTTTGTAGTGATTGTTCCGCCAGTTCTTGATAACGTTTTTTCGTACTATCATTTCCTAAATCAGTCGCAGAAACTTTATCACGTTTAATCAAATAATTATAAATATCTGTAATTGCTTCATTATAAACTACATTATATAAATAACCATGTTCTTGTGATTCGGCAACTCCAGGTTGTAAAAATTCTTTTGAAATATCATAGGCTACATATTTTTTATAATCTGCCTCTGAAATATATCCCCCACGATAAAGATAAAATAATACTTCCTTTTGACGCTCCAGACCATAGCTCATATTTTCTTTGGATTTAAGGGAGCCATCTGCTGAGTAAGGAGAGTAGACAATTGGACTTTGAGGTAAACCAGCAATAAAAGCCGCCTCTGGTATTGTCAAATCCTTGGCCGATTTACCAAAAATTCCTAATGCTGCTTCTTGCACTCCAGCGATATTTTGACCTTTATTGTTGCGACCAAAAGGTGAGACATTTAAATAATCTGTCAAAATTTGATCTTTAGTCAGATAATTATTAAGTTTTAGTGCATAGACGATTTCACTAGCTTTTCGTTGGAATGTAACACTATCTCCTAAAACTTGTTGCTTAATGAGCTGTTGAGTTAAGGTGGAACCACCAGAACTTGTTCCACCTCCAATTGAGCCAACAATTCCCCGAATGACAGCCTTTGGAACAACACCTTTATTTGTTTTAAAACTGTCATCTTCGGTTGCAATCAAGGCATTTTTTACATTAGCAGATATATCATCACTTTTCACAGTAACGCGAATCAAATCACTGGAAATATCAGAGATTGGCTGACCATTACTATAATTAATGACAGAAACCCCATGTATATCATTAATTTTCGAAAGCATTTCAGCTTTGGGTGGTATCTTCGTTTGTTCAACTAATCGAGCAAAATAACCCACACCTGTTGCTGCTCCAAAGACGCCTACCAAGACAAAAACTATTCCAAATACTACACTCAAACCACGTAGTACTTTAAAAGTAATGGATAAACTTGACCTGTCATCACTATCATTATTTTTTTTTTTAGGACTTTTCCTTGAAGAGTTACTTTGTTTGCGTCGTTTATTATCCATTTTTTCTTTTAAACGAGCACGAATCTCCTCTTGCGAGTCAATTGAGTCTTTTTTCATGCCCTTATTATATCAAATTTAAAACAATTTTTCGCCACTTTCAGAATTTTTTTTAGTAATTTGTTATAATGTAAAACAGTGCTGTTATTTTTTTACTTTTTAATCCAAAGGGAACAGCTCAATTATTATAGAAAGGATTTTTTTATGAACATTTTTGACGAACTTAAAGCACGTGGTTTGGTTTTCCAAACAACGGACGAAGCTGCGCTTTCCAAAGCGCTGACGGAGGATATGGTTTCCTATTATGTGGGCTATGATCCTACTGCTGATTCCCTTCATTTAGGTAATCTTGTACTCATTTTGACAATGAAACGTCTGCAAATGGCTGGTCACAAACCCTATGCACTTGTTGGTGGTGCAACTGGTTTGATTGGTGACCCTTCTTTTAAAGATTCAGAACGTTCGCTCCAAACAAAAGACACCGTAACAAAATGGTCTGGAAAAATCCGTAGTCAACTTGAGCGTTTCCTAGATTTTGAAAATGGTGAAAACAAGGCAGAAATGACCAATAACTACAACTGGTTTGAAAACCTGACATTTATTGATTTTCTCAGAGATGTAGGTAAACATTTTACTGTAAATTACATGATTTCTAAAGACTCTGTAAAATCACGCATGGAAAGCGGAATATCTTATACAGAATTTGCTTATCAAATTATGCAAGGTTATGATTTCTACGAATTGAACCAATTGCATAATGTCACTTTACAACTTGGTGGTTCTGACCAATGGGGTAATATGACTGCTGGTACAGAGCTTTTACGTCGTAAGGCTAACAAACAAGGACATGTTATCACTATTCCTTTAATTACAGATTCAACTGGTAAAAAATTCGGTAAATCAGAGGGAAATGCAATTTGGCTTGATGCTGATAAAACCTCTCCTTATGAAATGTACCAGTTTTGGCTTAATGTTGATGATGCAGACGCTGTGAAAATGCTGAAAATTTTCACCTTCCTTTCATTAGAAGAGATTGCTGAAATTGAAGAACAATTTGAGGCTGCTCGTCATGAACGTTTGGCTCAAAAAGTTTTGGCTCGTGAAGTTGTAAGTCTCGTTCATGGAAAAGAAGCTTATGAACAAGCTGTTAAAACTTCTGAAATCTTGTTTGGTGGTGGAGATTTACGTCAATTGGATGCTAAATCAATCCTAACAGGCTTGAAAGCAGCGCCACAACATCAAATCGCTCCTGATGAAGACCTGACTCTAATTGAGCTTTTAATTTCTGCAGGAATTGCTCCTTCAAAGAGACAAGCTCGTGAAGATATTACAAATGGAGCAATTTATATCAACGGAGAAAGAGTACAAGAACTTGATTATGTTCTTACAGATTCCGATAAAATTGAGAATCGTCTGACAGTCATTCGTCGTGGAAAAAAGAAAAACTTTGTTTTGACTTATTAATTATCAAAAATTCCTGCTATAAAATGAGCAGGAATTTTATTTTAGAAAAATTTAAGCGTAGCTCTTTCATTTAATCTACAATATGTTATAATAACTGTACTGAATATGTTTTTAGGTGATCAAAATGATAGATAAAAAATTTGAAGATAAGTTAAAAAACTTGCGTGAGTTGTACATCGATAAAAGACCTGAAGTGTCTCAAAAGCTTGAAGATAGTAAAAAATTTGAAGCTTTTATGGCCCTCTCAGACGAAGAAAAAGAAGAAAAACTTCACGCTAAACTTGAAATGCTTACTGATAAACTCATTAAGCTTGATGAAAAATTAGGAAATGCACTTGCTAACGAAGCAAGTGCTAACGATATTTCTGAGCTTAAATATTATATTGATGCCGTTAAGAATAAAAAATTAATTCTTGAACAAAAACTTGAATTAATCAAAAACGGTGAGTTTGATATTGCTCGTAAAGAACGAGTTAAACGTCAGCTTACAGATCTTGAACTCAAACGTTGTAAAGCGCTGTTAGGTAAAAAAGACTGCTCAAAAATAAATGAAAAAATTGCTTTAAAGAAAAAAGCAATTAACCGTTTGAAATAAATAAGTAGAATATGCACTAGTAGAGCTACCTTTGATAGCTCTACTTTGCACTTTTTAAGCGCTCGTCAATTTTTTAAAGAAAGGACTCTATGCTCCATACTATTTTTTATGTCATTATTTTCCTTTTGGTATTAGTTTTTTCAAATGTCCTTAATAAAGTTTTCCCAAAACTTGCCCTTCCGCTGATTCAAGTGGTTTTAGGACTTATTTTGGGCTTTTTTGGTGCTGATGAAGTTTTACATGTCGCTCCAGAATTTTTTCTAGGCTTTATTATTGCCCCACTTCTATTTAGAGAAAGTGAAGAAGCTGATGTCAAACATATTTTAAAACATAGTAAAATTATTTTAGTACTTATTTTCCCCCTTGTTTTTATCACAACTCTTGGATTAGGTTTAATTTCTAATTGGATATATATCGGACTTCCTTTGGCTGCTTGTTTTGCTTTAGGAGCCAGTCTTGCTCCTACCGATGCCGTAGCCGTGGGGGCTTTATCCAAAAACTTCTCCTTTCCACGTAGGGTCATGAGTGTTTTACAGGGTGAAGGGCTTCTCAATGATGCTTCTGGAATTATTTCCTTTCAAATTGCATTAGTCGCACTGGTTACAGGTTATTTTTCTTTTCCAGATGCTACAATGAAATTGGTGATTTCTTCCATTGGTGGGGCTGCTATTGGATTTAGTTTAATTTATATCAAAGGGCTAGTTTTGAGACTTTTAGAAGATGTCGATGCCCGAGATGTCTCAGGATATCTTCTCTTAGAACTTGTGGTTCCTCTTGCCGCCTTTCTCATTTCTGAAGAACTTCATGTTTCTGGAATTATCGCTGCTGTCGTCGCTGGAGTGATGTCAGCCAATGGTCTCAAAAGAACAACTTTATTTGATGCTCAAGTAGAAAAACTTAAAAGTACAATTTGGGACACCTTGACTTTCATTTTAAATTCCTTTGTCTTCTTGTTTTTAGGAATTGAACTTTATCAACTTGTTGTTCCACTTTTAGTTGACCCTGTTTATTCTTCAGCTCATCTAATTCTCCTTACTCTTGCTCTAACTGCTGGCTTATTTGCCCTTCGATTCGTCGTCATTGCCTTTTATTACTGGCTTCGTTCGCTTAAACAAAAACAGCCTTTCTCTGCTTATTGGAATGATATTCTTCTTCTTACTTTTGCTGGCTCTAAAGGAACTGTAAGTATCGCAACGATTCTTTTGGTTCCTCGAAGTGTTGATATCCAACCGGTCCTAGTCTTTCTAGCAGCTGCCGTAACTGGCTTAAGCTTTTTGGTCGGAATGTTCATTCTCCCTTTCTTTGCAGTCAAAAAAGTATCTAAAGTTAACAATATCTCTAAAATCGCTATTTTATCCGAGGTTGTTGATGAATTACGTCAGGATATGACAACAGCTAAAAATCCTCAGGGATACGATATTGCAATTGATGCTTATCAAGAAAGGATTCAACAGTTAATTATTGAGCAAGAATCCACCGATATGGCGATTGACTATAATGATTTGCAACTTTTGATTATCCGAATCGAATCTGAAGGTCTTGAAGCTTACTTACGTGAAAATAAAATTTCTATGTATACTTATCGAACTTATCAAAGGTATATTCGCTCATTGGAAACAAGTATTGTCCATTCCCTTGTTTCAAGTATTCAATTTGTTTATGTTATTACTTTGCGTGCCTTTCATTTGCTGGTTTCTCGCTTCTTGCATGTGGATTTTTATTTCAAAAAAACAAAAGCAGCAATGGAAACAACGCGTGATGAAATTACTGAACTATATTTCAATAACACCGAACTTATCTTACAAGCCTTGGACAATTTAAATGGGGTTTTTGATGAACAACTTTTGAATTTCTTACAATCAGAACGTTTGCGAACTTCTGAAATTGTGGCTTCTGGTGGTCATATTTCTCGGATGGTAAATAAAGCTCAGCCTAATAACATTACTGAAATGATGCGTGCCTACTATTTAGAACGTAAAGTTATCTTTGAGCATGAGCTTTCTGGAGCAATTACCGCAAGAGAAGCCAAAGATATGCGACTTAATGTCAATATTCTTGAAGATTATTCATTAGCAAGTAATCATCATACGCTACTTTTCGACTTTTTGGAACGTCGAAAAAATAAAAACTAATGATTGAATTAACATAAAATCAAAAAAAGTTACTGACAGTTTTGTCAGTAACTTTTTATTTTTCAATCTTAATGATCGTTTCTAATTCTATATTTCCTTGAATTGCCCTTGAAATCATACAAGAACTTTCTGCACGTTCTGCCAATTTGATCGCTTTACTTTCATCAGCCCCGGCGGCTAGTTTCATGAAGACATGATAGGTAATTTTTTCATAAGTAAAAATCCCTTTTGTCACATCAACCACGCCTTGTCCCTCTACTTTTAAATGTTCCAAAGGAATTTCATTTCGCTCAAGCATTGCCGCTAAAGTAATTGAGTAACAGGTGCTAGCAGCTCCAAGTAGCATTTCATCCGGATTGGTCCCCACTCCTGGTCCAGCCATTGTCTCAGGAATTGAAATTTTTTCATTAAGTGCCCCAGCTTGCAAGTCACCAATAGAATTTCTCCCACCAACCCAATCAATATGTGAATTAAAAAGATGTTTTACCATTTTTTAGCCTTTCCTTTTACTGACAACACCTACAGCTACTTACTGAGATTTCTGTCAGTAAATTCAAGAAAAAGTCTGTTCACTGACAGACTTTTATTTAGAATGCTTGAGCTTCTAATTCTACTTTTTTGATAAATTCAGCAAGAAGTTCTTCTGTTTTTTCTGGGTCATAAGCATGTCCTTCAACAGCAATTTGTCTAAAATCGCTACCGATAAAGTTAAAGATTGCTGACATATAAACTGTCGCAGGGTCTTGTGCTCCATAAACTCCGGTAGTGTAAAATAAGTTGTGTAAACACAAAAAGGAATAAATCCGTTTATAGTAGAGTTGCGAAACATTACTAGAAAGAGATTTATTCCTATGACTCAGTTTACCACAGAACTACTTAACTTCCTAGCCCAAAAGCAAGATATTGATGAATTTTTCCGTACTTCTCTTGAAACTGCTATGAATAATCTGCTTCAAGCAGAGTTATCAGCCTTTTTAGGGTATGAACCTTACGATAAAGTAGGCTATAATTCTGGGAATAGTCGTAACGGAAGCTATTCACGGCAATTTGAAACCAAATATG
>SKDZ01000211.1_pt1 | contig 37624 bp, 49 predicted proteins | sample 4826551 | NCBI WGS metagenome assembly SKDZ01 (sample SAMN11008822, study PRJNA524170) | human gut metagenome | biome: Human fecal sample; material: Feces; isolation source: fecal sample from pouch patient p12, p15 | host: Homo sapiens | place: Israel: Tel-Aviv | collected 2016-02-02 | reverse complement strand
TCTTTGACCTCATCGAACAGGAAATAGCCATCGTTAATCCTATTTTCCAGACGGTATTGAAGACATTTTTAAAGGATAAAGACAAGGTTTTAAACGCCATGGAATTGCCTTATTCCAACGCCAAACTAGAAGCTACCAATAATCTCATCAAAGTCATTAAGAGAAATGCCTTTGGTTTCAGGAACTTTGAAAACTTTAAAAAACGGATTTTGATTGCATTGAACATAAAGAAAGAGAGGACGAAGTTTGTCCTCTCTAGGTGTTAGCTTTTCATCTACCCACTACAGTTGACAAAGAGCCAAAAAACCTAGCTTGTGCTAGAGTTAGTTATGCCACGTTATACCTTTTACAGCAGTTTGTCTTGAGCCTTTATAAACATTATTACGGCTTTCGTGTAATGTTGTTGGTATAAAATTATTAAACTTATCTCTTCTTAAACCTAAAACAACAATACGCTTTTGTTCATTCTTATAAAATACAACACTCAAATTCATTGTATTTCTTTTTAAATCTTTTTCAAGCAAACAAATTCTAACTTTGTCTTGATAAAAAATCTCATAAAAGAACTCATAATTTTTTATTCTTGGAATAATATCTTTAAACTCTGGACGTTTCGAAAATTCATTCAAACCAAAAGAATCGTTTCGGACCGCTTCAATCCAAGATGTGGCTGTATATTTTGTGTGTAACTTGTGAATTCCTAAAAGATGAAATAAATTAGTTATATCAAAAACAACAGTAAATTCTGGAAGTTTCTTATATCCAGTCTCCACAGTGCATTTCTTATGACAAAAATTTAGTTCATAATCATTAAGAATCTCTTTTAGCTCCACATCAATAAAACTTTCTACAAAATAAAAAAAAACACGGCTGGATAATCCTCCAGCGGGGTTAACGATTAGAGAGGAACAACTTCTCTAACTCCTCATTGTGCTTCTTAGGCTTATCGCCGAGGAACAGTTTTTAAGCTCTGCCAAGCCACATAACGTGCTTCAATTATGTGTTCGTATCACTACGAATTCAACGCACAGACAAGAACGTTGGGTTAGAAATGAGGTCGATTAATGAACTTTAATCGTCTTTTAACCATCTTTATCTTACATTATTATTCTATATTTTGCAACATTTTTTTATTTTTTAGTTTATTTTCTTTTTTATTTCTTTAACGCAAAAAAAGCCCCAGCATAAGCTGAGGTCATCCAAAAAATTATGATAAAAACATGAAAACACTTACTAACAGAATACGCAAACTGCTAGCTTACTTATATTATACCAAAAAAAGCCGCCCAGAGACAGATCTGAGCGGTGCTGTAATGTTATTTATTTTTGATTGTATTAGCCACGTTTTCAAGTGCAACTTGTAGCACTTTGTTTCGTTGCTCATCGTCAAGTTTTTGTGAACTGATCAAACGGTCAAAATCGCCATCGTCTAGCACTAGGTGTTTACAACCTGCATCTTGCAAAGCTGTCACTGTGCCGATATCACCGATTCCAAAAATAGAACCATTTACGCAACCTACGTATCCTTGTTTGCCTGATTTAGAACGCATTACAAAATTTAACATATCTTCTTCCTCCTCGTCTGTTGACGTTTCTTTATTTTCTGATGACGCTGTTTGCTCGTCATCTAGCAATACAACATTTTTATCAAGCCCTCCAGCAATGCCAGTTGATGTGAATTGCCACCATCGAATGCCATCCATTGATGGAAAAATATCCCAAATTGGGTCTGGTGTGACGTTATAATTTGGGTATGCAGCAATCCATAAGCTGTTTGGGTATTTTGCTAGGATTTGTTGATAATCAACATTTGCCAGTGTATAGGGCTTGTAACTATAATAGATAGGTTTATAACCAGCCTGAGCGCATTTGTCCATAAACGCTAAAACAGCGTTAGTATTGGCTTGTTTTGACGTGCTAGCGCCATCCTCATAGTCACAAACTAAATAGGGTGTTTTAGTTGGTAAGTTAGCCAAAAAATAATTGGCTTCGGCTACTGCTTGGCTGGCATTGCCTCCAAAACGGGCGAAGTGATAATAACCGATAGGCTCGCTTGTTTGCGTTTGAGTAAACCGATTAGGCGATAAGTAACCTGTGCCCTCACTAACCTTGATAATCGTCTTGCGTGTTCCTGCAGCTTGACATATAGCTGTCAAATCAGCAGATTGGTAAGATGACACATCAATAAAATAGTCATTCTTTTTCATTTTATTCACCTATTCTTTCTTAGGTTCTGTATACGTTAATGCCTTCGGACTATCGCTGAATCCTTCAGTTGTTGGGTCATTGATAACACCCAGCAATACAAGCAACGTTAAAAACGTGTTGACGACATCAGCGATATTGTCTGGCAGTTTAAAACCTAACTGTTGAATCAACAAAATCACTGTACTAGCAATTGCTAACAATGTAGCTTTGTTTTTAAAACGTAATTTCCAATTAATGTTTTTCATGATTTTCAACCTCGCTTTCCAAGCGTGCGATGCGTTCATCAATATACTTACTGTGTTCTTCCAACTTAAAAGTTCGTTCGATTACATTATTATGCTTATCGACACGCTTTTTCAACTCATTGATTTGATAGTTGGTCAGCTTAGTGCTTGTGATGATGCCTCCAAACGTGCCGACCAGACTAGCAATCAAAGAGGCTACTCCTGTCAAGAAATCAACATTCATAATCTCCTCTCACTTCCTAAGCCTATTCGGCGGGTTCTTCGTCTTGCAAGCCTGCGTGAGATAAATCTAAGAGCTCTTGCACTTGTTTACGGAAGCGTTTTGGAACTTGCTCAATAGTAATCCAGCCTAGTTCGATTTGCATTGCAAAATAATTAATCATCATTGTTTTTCCCCCTATGATTTTATTTTTAATTTTCTTTAGTAATTTCATCCGTAGCACCGTCAGTAATTTCTTCTTCAGGATACATTTTGTTAATCAATTCATTCAATGTAGCAGTCGCTAACTGGGTCATCTTCTCAGATTTGTCAATGGCTGCTTGCATTTGGTCAATCGTTTCTTGGTACTCAGCAGATTTTTTGTCAAACTTATTTGACATCTCATCAACTTTTTGTACTGCCTCTGGCATAGCTTTGTCTGCATATTCAGTTTTGAAATAAGCATCACGAGCTAATTCAATAAGTTCATCGTTGGTTTTGCCAGTTTGATCGCCGATGACACGTTCAGTAAATGTGCCATAACTACCTGACAATGTAGCTAATGTGATTTCTGTGTGTGTGATTTTACCATCAGTATAAATTGGGTATTTTCCGACAACGTTCCATGCTCTCATCATTCATCACCTCCTTTCAATTCAGATGCTGTTTCAAGCTGAGATTCCAAATTTGCAATTGTTTCTCGAGCTTGTTCTAGCTCCGCTTCTAAACCTGCGATCCGAAGTGCTTTATTTGCAATTTCTAATGCTAGTTTTTGTTGAATTAATTCTTGAATTTTATCCATTTTTATCCCCCTTTTTTTATATTCCAGAGATTTTGTTACAAGCATAACACCCATACTTAATTTTTGTGTTCAAATTTCATTTTATTTCCTTCACTAGATCCACGTAATATTGGCTTTTTGGCATAATTCTTCCACGATATTTAAGAGTGATTTTGAATGTCCGCCAATTCCTATATCTTTAACGAGTAATCCGCTATTATATAGACTAGCAACAGGAATATCTCCCCAACCTTGAAAATTAACATTACCAAACGCACCTTTAGCATACATAGCAAATAATGTTGTGTTTTTAGAATCGGATAAAATAAGCGTGTCAGCGTTTATTTTAGCTAGGGCTGTAGGTTTGTCTTCTGTCGCATTGTAAAGAGTGAACTCTGCACCAGCCAGTCTACTGTAATCACTTTTCCTAATCTTAAAAGCGGAAGTCAGATATTCTTGAGAACTGCCATCGGCATTATGCAACCAGGTTGTAATTTCAAAGACTTTGTCACTCGCGGAACGTTGTATATATCCATAATTATTATTAAAAGTTAGCGTTCCTGCGTTTAAATCAAACACAGTCGCTCCATTTGTGCTCCTTAATTGTCCCCCAGTAATCATATTTGCTGTGATAGCATTAGCGGCGATCTTACTAGCATCAATTGCTCCTGCTGCAATTTTATTAGTAGTAATCGCTCCAGCAGCAATGTTTGCAGCGCTAATCCCACCAGCCTTGATTTGGTTACTTGTAATCGTACCGCTTGCAATTTGGCTAGCTGTAATGCTGCCAGCTTTGATTTTGGCAGCGTCTAATGTGCCTGATGTAATGCGGTCACCATTGATACTGTTTGCGCTCATTTTGTCTGTGGTGACTGCACCAGCCTTAATCGCGTCAGCTGTCACGGCATTACTTGAAATGGCATCGGCTGTAATGATTTTACCGTTGAGATGCGCCGTATTGATTTGCTTACTGGCAATCTTATCACTAGTAATCGCTCCATTAACGATCATGTTGCCTTTGACGTTTATTTTGTCAGAAAATAAGTTGATAGCGTTTTGGTTAACAGCAAAATAAGAACCAATCGCATTAGCAACGTCAGTTGTTGACTTGCCAGCCTTCATAACGATCCCATCTGCATTAATCGTTAAGCTGGAACTCTTAACTGTTGAATTATCCAACGAAGATACACTTGCTTTGATTGCGTCAGTTGTCTGTTTAAATTCGGATTGTGCAGTCTTTAAGTCTTGACTACTTGCTAGCTCAGCTAACGATGGGCTCCAGCCGTTATTTGATTTGCCTTTTTTGACCGAAACATCACCGAAATACAAATCGGCTGAAGTGCCTGCAGTTGTTGTACCGTTATTATCAAAGCGAATATAACCCTCATCATAGTTGCCAGTATTGAAAGTTACTGAAATATCTTCTGCTCTTTCATTTGATAACTTGCGAGCATTAACTAAGATTTGTGCTGAGTCCCATTCATTTGTGCTTCCACTAACACGTTTCAAAAACCATACATCCATATTAGTAATTTTCCAATTATTAAAACCTTTAAAATACAAAGTATAATCAGTATTACGCTCAACTTTAAAGCGATTCATGCCGAAAACTTTCTCGCTTGTAGCCGAATTTCTAATAATATACATTTTGAAAGCGCTGTTGTAATAAAATCCATGTGTTGTGTATTCCGCACCAGCATATGGACTGTAGCCATTAGCTGGTCTGCCATACTCAACAAGGTTCATTTCACCACTTGGAATTTTCCCTTCGACACTCGTAATCTTACTGCTCAACTCGTTAGCCTTAGCGATAATGTTGTTTTCAGCAGTTGTCACACGACCGCTTAACGTATTGAATTCAGATTGCGAAACCTTGGCTTGCAAGCCAGAATTCAATGCACTAATTTGAGTTGTGTGCGTATTGATTGTACTGCCTTGAGACGTTACTTGTGTGCTAAGCTGTCTAAGACCGTCAGCTGTTTGAGTTAGCGTTGTGTTTAGTTTAGTAATGTCACTAGCTGCGTCTTCAAAAGCTGGCTGATAGTCTCTTGGTATTATATTCCCACGCACCAGCATAGGCGGCTTAATGCGCACCAGACCATTTTTGACGAGACATACATAAAACGGGTAAGTATCAAAAACGACATCTTTATAAGTTTTAAAGGTAATCGCAACATTAAACCATTGGTCCTTTTTATTAGTGGGGATATTATAATCATATGCCGCTGAATTTGATAGATGATTTTTTAGAATGAAAGCCCAGCCATTGTCCAAATTAATCGAACTGTCAATATAAACTGGCATCAAAATAGAAAATTCCTCACCAGCTTTGACTTCAGAAATGGACAAATTCCATGACATACCGCCCCATGTGTTAGCTGTGTATCCTGTGCTTCTAATAACAAAATAATCATCGGCTGATGTTACTGTTGTATTATCGCCAGTTGCTTTATGTGGATTTGCGAAGTCGTTTGATTTTAGAACAAGATTTCGTGTTGAAACGTTTGTCGGAATCTTACTCTCAACTGCTGAAATGCTGCTTTTAATCTGACTGGCTGTTTGGTCAAACTCTGACTTGTTCTGCTTAACCGTACCATCTAAAGTTTGCAAATTAGATTGTAAGCTTGCATAGTTTTGGTCTGCGGTCTGTTTGTATTCAGCAACTTTGGATTCGATGTCAGCTTCATTTTGTGTATAGTCTTCAACTACTGCGGATAAGTAGAGATTGAAGTTTTCAAGACTTACAGCTGTATTAAGTGGAAGTGTATTGTGTAAACGAATAAATACGTTATCCGTTTTGTAGCTATTATCAGCACCGCTCAAGTTAAATTTCAAATCAAAGTGTTGTAAGGCGGTTGTGCCACCTTTAAATGTAATGCCACCGCAATTATACCAAGGACTAGCACTAAAATGTACATTCGTTGTGAAATCTGATGGCAAAGCTGGATTGAAAGCAATATCAAAAGACATTCTCACGTAGTCTTTAGTAAAACGAGTATCATTTTCCCAAAATTCATCATCAATAAAAGTTCTGACGTCTTGTGTTTCTGTATTATCGATATAGTATTTACGTGATTTTGAATTTTTGAAATAGTTTCGACTACCAATTTTCAAAGTTTCAAACTTCGCGCTCAGCCCATTCAAACCAGTTTCTAAAGTAGCCGTTTTTTTGCTAGCACTGTCAGCTGTCGTCTTAACTTGTGACAATGTTGTCTTCGTGCTTGTTAAGTCATCCTCAACTACTTTAGTTCGTGCAGTAACGCTAGTAATATTCTTCGTATTACTATCTACCGTTTTGCTTAACTCGCTAACAGTCGTCTTCGTGCCGTTAGCGGTCGTTTCAACAGTCGTCACACGTTTGGTCAATTCAGTTTGGGCATTTGCTTGCGTCTGCAATTGTTGGGCGTGGCTCGTCAAGTCTTGCTTAGCTGTGTTTAACTCGCTAGTGACATTAGCCAAGTCTTGCTTAGCTGCATCAACTGCTGCTTGGGCATTGTTTGCAACAAGACTTGTCGCAGTTAAGTTGTTCTTAACGTTAACCAAGTCCGCCTTGATTTCTCCAGCTGCTGCATTGGCAAGCTCTGCAACCTTAGCTGTCTCTTGATTAATCGTGTCAGCGTATTCTTTAGCGTTGCTTTCCGCTTGCGTTTTGGCTGTTTCAATCTGCGTTTCAATTTCAGCTTTTGAGTTAGCCACTTCCTCAGCGATTTTGTTTTCAAACTCCTCACGGTTTGGGACGTCTTTTAGTTCTTCAGCTATTTGTTCTTTGAACGCTTCAACGTCACTAACAACTGGATTAGTTACCCATTCCGCACCGTTCCAGTAGTATTGCTTGACAGTATCGCCAACAGTTAAAAAGAGTAAATCTCCTTTTTTAAGCGTGCCTTTTGGATTATCCACTGGAAAGGTATCGCCGTAGTAGTTAGTGTTCTTGCCGTTTGCAGAAACAAGTGCTTTGTTGGCAAATTCGTAAGCCGTATTAGCATTTACCTCAGCATTTGCTGCTTGGTGCTGGGTTTGTGTGTAACTAGCTGATAGCTTTTTAACTGAGCCAATATCGTTGCAGGTCACTGTGTGCTTGATAAGTTGTCCAGCCACATCATATTCACTCGTAAACGAAACAATTCGGATTTTTTCTTTAAACCCAAGCGTCTCGTTAATTGCCATGATGTAATCACCTGCAATAGGTTGCGTATAGCGATAACCTGCTCGTGTTAAATCTTCCATGTCCAAGCTAACTGAGATAGTGTAAGAATTATCCACGGTATTTTTTAAAGCGCTCAGCAAGCTTTCTTGCTGCTTGTAACGCTCATCTACGAGCGGGTCTGCTTCTAATTTTCCATAAACGCTTGCTAAAGGACTAGTGTATTCAGCTATCAAGCGACCTTTAGAATGGTCTTCTTCATCAAAATACGCCCCAAAACCTTTTTGATAAGTAACAAAATCACCGATATTTTTTTCAATTCCAAGTTCATTTAAATTGAAATTCTTACGGACAACCGTTGATAAATCCGTGCCGACCTTGGCCAGTATCCGCACAACTTTTCCGTTGACTTGAAATTCAACTCCTGATGAGGTGATGATGTCGTTAAACAAACTCAATCGGTTTTTGTAACCGAATGATTGTTTCTCAAAAGCTTTAACCGTCAAAGAACTTTCAATGTCATACTTATATCCACTGCCATTGAAAATAAAATCAAGATAAGCCCTGAACGTATGAGAACCATCGCTCAACTGGTCATAGACTGATGATTTTCCAAAATCCCAAAAGAACTGATGAACAGCGTCAAAAGACACTTGTACATTTTTTCCTTCGTCAATTGGTTTGGCAAAAGTCACGACATAGTATTCATCTTCAAAACGCAAACGCCAGCCCCGTTCAATGCGGGAAAGCACAATATCCCCTGAAATGATTTCACCAGTTATTGACCGTTCGCCATTCACTGCGTTAGTTGCTTTGATAGTTGCCAAAGCGCCATACTCAACATCATTTTCATCTAAAAATATAATCAATCTATCACCTCCTTATTTGTATAGTTCTACAAAGTTCAAAATTTTAATAGTACCCATAAAATCAGTTTTATAACTAATCATATTTGTGGCACTTGGCTTAATCACAAAATAAGCGTAATTAGTTTTTGCGTTAACATTAACTAAATCTTTTCTTGTTTCAATACCTGATATTTTAAATACCTCTCCTGAGTTGATATTTCCTGACTGCGAGTAGGTAAAGCGTCTGCCGTCAATTTCTAGATAAAAACTAGACTGGCCACCAGACGAGGTCAACTCCACGATATAAGGCACCTCTAACTGCGATAAATTAGCGGTGCCACGATATTGAAAACTCCCGCCGCTTAATGTAATATCCTTAGGCTTTGTTTCTCCGAATGGCATTTCAGCAGTAGTAAACGTAACTGAAAAATTATACTTCAGACCTTGTCCCGAATTGCCGACAAATTCAAAGGCTGGGCTACTACCTGTGACTTTCCAGCGGTAATACCATGCCGTGTGCGGTTGCCCAGCGATATTTAATTCCCCAGTAGTTTGTCCGGGAGTTTGAAAGTTGTAAAAATCGGCATTGTCGGGGTACATCTTGGTAATATAAAACGGCTCATCACTTAATAACAAGCCGTTTACATCATCTTGTTTTGCAAAAAAATCTTGGATAGTCGCAACAGATACACGCCCCGTAACCTTAATTTGTTTAGTGGTAAAAGTCGCACCACCAAACACCATTCCGTTCCTCCCTGCCACGGAACGGTGGTCTAGTGAGATTTCGGGAGCGCTTTCCTCAACAGCGATATTATAAAAGCCATACTCGGAAAGTTTGACTGATGTCGTACCTTTTTCAATCAATAAATCCATTTTTTCGCCCCCTCCTAATAATTAAAAAAATCATTTTTAGCGTGTTCACGAGCTTCTCTTTCTTTGACCGTTGTATAAATCTTATCGCCAACCATTTCATTGTGTACCTCGAAGACTGGTTCTGACAAGCTAGTATTTTTCACTTCGTCTGATAAGCTATCAAGCGAACTTGAAATACCTGAGGTGCTAACACTTCCAGCAATTGCCATAGAGCTGTTAACGCCCCATTTTTGGTCAGTAACGGCCAAGGCATACTCTTTACTGATGTCGTTGATTTTACCTAGCCAGTCAGACATTCCGATAGCGAATCCTTCACCAGTATATCCGCCGAGTGCTTTCATCACACGAGATGGTGAATGAATATCTAATGCTCTACGAATTGTTGCTTGTACTCGTGCAGCAATGCCATTTGCTACTGCGTAAATTGAACCTGCTGAACTAGAAAGACCGCTAGCAAAACCAGCGCCTGCATAATAACCAGCTGAACGCATCCCACCGCTTGTGCTCTGCATAATAGACACCATACGATTACCAGCACTGCTTGCTGCTGCGATTGCGCCATTCATACCGTTTGAAACAGCTGAACGAACACCGCTCATTCCAGATTTAGCTGCGCTTTTAGCTTTGTTGAATGAGTTTTTAAACGTTGAACCCATCTTGTTTCCAGCAGAGTTAACGGCGCTGTTAACCTTGTTCATTCCGCTAGTTACTGTAGATGCCAAACTGTTCATGGCTGAGGTTGCGGAAGCCTTAGCCTTATTAAAGTTATTAGTGATACTTGACGCCATTTGCGATGTTGCCGAGTTAGCAGATGAAGCGGCTGAATTAAGCTCAGATGTCACGTTGCTTGATAACCCGCTTGCTGAACCGCTCGCATTTGCCTGCATTGATTTAAAGTTTGAGCTGACACCGCTATTTGCCGCTTGTGCTGCACTTGTAGCGTTTGCTTGCGCATTTTGCATATTGCTAGAGACTCCAGCAGATAAGTTAAGCGCTTGATTGACAGCGCCAAGATTCATACTAGACGTTGCAGCATTAACACCGTTCGCCATGTTTTGTGCATTGGTTGTGGCGTTTGCACTTGCTTGTGCTGTATTAGTCTCGATACCATTCGCCATAGCAATGGAATCGTTAAGGGCTTGAACGCTCATAATACCAGTCTGGGCATTAACATTTGAAGCCATTTGAGTTGCGTTGTTAGTTGCATTCAAATTGGCAAGACCCGTATTCTGACTAATGCTATTAAGAGCGCTCAGAGTATCAGCACTAGTTTGTGCGCTCATTTGGCTAGTTTGTGTGCCCACAGCCATTGTCATTTGAGCTGCATCGCTGCTAACTTTTGCAGTCGTTTCAGAACTCTTGCCAGTAATTGTATCCCACAACGAGCTAAATCCGTTCTTGATACCGTCCCAAACGCCTTTTAAAGCGTTAGGAATAGCCTCAAGCATTGCCTGTCCAAGTCCAACAATCAATTGAACACCAGCAGCAAGAATTTGTGGGATGTTTTGGATAATTGTAATAGCCAGCTGTCCGACAAGTTGAATACCTGCTGCAATAATTTGCGGTAAGTTCTGTGCAATCCCTTGGATCAACGCCTGAATAATTTGAACAGCAGATTGAACAATTTGTGGCAAGTTTTGAAGAATACCTTGCACCAGCATTACAATGATTTGAATACCGCCTTGCAAGATTTGAGGCAGATAACTAGCTAAGCCAGTGATGAATCCAGTAATAACCTGAGTAGCAACTGCAATAATTGTTGGCAAGTTTTGGATAATTCCCTGAACTAAGTTAGTAGTGATCTCAATACCTTTAGAGATAATGTTAGGCATATTAGCGGACAAACTAGCTCCAAAATTATTAACAATTTGTTGCGCATATTGTAAAAGTAAAGGTAAATTTTGAACTAAACCATTTACGACATTTGCAATAAAGTCCATACCAACAGACAATAGCTGAGGTAGTGCGCTAGCTATTGAGCTAACAAACGTGCCGACAATTTGAATAGCTGACGCTACTAAGCTACCAGCGTTTGCGCCCACACCTTGAACAAGGCTAGAAATTAAATCAACACCAGCTTGCACAAGTACTGGGAACATAACAGTGAATGCATTAGCGAACTTAGCTATTAAATCAGCTCCAGACGCTATCAACGCTGGAATTTGACTAGTAATACCAGCAACTAAATTTTGAATGATTTGTGGCCCCTTAGTTGTCACAGTAGCCAGCAACTGGTCAATCTGTGCGCCAAACTGGTTATTGATTAAACCAACACCAGCAACGACCAAACCAAGAATTGCCGCTGGTCCAATAACAGCTAACGCCATACTAGCAATTGATGTAATACCATTCGCCATAGTAGCCATAGCAGATAGCCCCTCACCAGCTGCTTTGCGAAATCCCTCAGCGGTTGCTTTCCCATCATCATCTAGTTTTAGCAATCCAGTAGAGATATTCTCAAAAACGTTGCCCATAACAGAACCGGAAGTTTGAGCTTCAACAGCAAGTTTTCCCATTGTAGTTCCTAAACTTCCTAAATATTTCAACGCTGGACCAAAGGCGAATGCTCCAACTAACCCTGCAATGGCAGGTGTTAGATTACTTACAGCGTCTTGGATTTTAGACATTTCGTCAGTTGTTAACTTAGTGCCATTCAAAATATGATCAAGAGCAGGTTCTAAAGCTGTTAGTGAATCTAAGAATTTTTGCAACCCAGCTGACTCACTAAATTTGCTAACTAACTTATCTAACCACTTAACTAAATCTGTCAAAATTGGTAAAACCGCTGTCCCAATTTTGATTTGTAATGTTTCAAACGAACCGCTAAGATATTCAACAGCACCTTTTAAGTTGTTGAGTTTTTCTTTAGCGACATCCGCTGCAGTTACCTTACTAATTGCAGCTTGCATCGCATCTGCTCCAGCAGCACCCTCTTTCATAGCGATGTTAGCAGCACGAATGGCGTCAGTACCAAACATTGTCTTAAGGGCGTTCTGTTGTTGCTCAGCCGTCAAACCTTTCAAGCTATCTTGTAAGATTTGTGAGATTTCACTAAATGACTTGAGCTTACCTTCTGCTGTATAGAATTTATTGGCTCCATCGGCAGTGATAATCCCCAATTCTTGCATTTGAGCTGTCGCAGCTTTAGTTTGCGGAGACAAATTCAAAAGCATTGTTTTAAGAGATGTACCTGCATCGGAACCTTTAAGACCGTTTTGAGCAAATACAGCAAGAGCGTTAGTTGTATCATTAAATGACATACCAACACCAGAGGCAACCGCTGCAACGGCGGAAAGTCCGTATTTCAATTCGTGGACATCTGTTGCTGAAGCATTCGCTGCACCAGCTAACTGGTTAGCTGCATCGGTAACACTTAAATTATCAGATTTAAAGGCGTTAAGCGCTGTTGAAGCCACCTCAGCTGCTTCCGTCAAACTAAGCTCACCAGCAGTGGCCAAGTTAAGAGCGCCAGTCAAACCGCCATTTAAAATAGAAGCTGTATCAACCCCTGCTTTACTCAACTCAGCAATGGCATCCGCTGCCTCACTAGCTGAGAATGCAGTATCCGCACCAGCTTTTATAGCCGCATCGTTGAATTGCTTCATTGTTTCAGAACTAGCACCAGTAAGAGCCTTGATGTTGCTCATTTTTTCTTCGAATTCTGCTGCTTTTGAAATTGAACCACCAACCGCAGCCTTAAATCCTTGGAAAACTGCAAATGCCGCACCGAGAGCTGTAACTGTCATAGTGGTTTTAGTAATACTATTTCCCAGCTCAGCCATTTTTGAACTAATACCGTTTAATGCACTAGTTGCCTTGCTAGATAGATTTGAAAAGCCAGAGCCAAGCGAACTAGCCATTTTAGTCGCAACGCTTGCAGCTTTACTACTTAAGCTAGTAAGACTGCTTCCTACTTTCCCAACAAAAGAGTTGCTGATAGCACTAGCAGCGCTGTTGGCTTTTGAACTAATCGTGCTAAATGCTGAGCTAACCTTGCTAGACGCCGATGTAGCAAAGTTAGAAACTGAGTTAGTTGCTTTTGTAAAAGCGTTTTGAATAGGCTGAGGGATTTTACTAGCTAGTGAGTTGACACTATTCTGAATAGCTGTCAAAGCTGTATTGAACCCATTTTTAATAGGCTGAGGAATCTTTTCACCAATCGATGAAGCTATACGCTGAATTTCGCCGATGGACAAATTCAAGCCCGTACTGAATGCTGTCCCCAAGCGTCTACCAAGCGATTCCCCATTGTTTGCCAACTGTGCCATAATTTGACCGACACGTTGGACTAAGCTATTAGAGCTATTCACAGCTGCGTCCTGTGCTTTCTCAAAAGCACGCTGTGTCGCAGTTGTAATCTTATTCATTGCCGCTTGATAATCAGCAATATCAGCGCCGACATATGCGTAAATTGAACCATCGAATTCTGCCATATAACCCCTCCTTTCTGTATCATCTGTTCATAAAATAATCATTGACCTTTTGCAGACGCTCAGCAAGACTAGTGTTAGTTGTTTGCTTATTGTCGTTTGCATGAAAGGCTTGTTTGACTTTATTTCTGTCTTTTTTCTTGCTAAGCTTATTGGCACTAGCACGTTTAGCATTCATAGTGTAGCGCATCTCCATAGCAAGCTCAGACAGATTCTCACGAAAATCAATCTGTCTGTAATGAAGACCCTCCAAAATTGCGTCAAGTTCCCACTTGTTGCAGGAGTAGATTGTTTCTAAGTCTGTTAAACCAAGACGTGCGCACTCAGTTAAGATAGTGCGCTTTTCATCTTGCCAATAAGTTTTTCGGTAACTTCGATTTGAAGTGCTTCGCTGTCTTCTTGAGCTTTCATGTATTCCACTGCTGTCTCCAAGTTTTCGATATATTTCAAAATCTTGTTTCTGAAAAAACCAGAGTCAACCATTTCTTGTTGGATTTCTTCAAACAAGATTTCTGTATCTGCAGCATCATGCTCAACCAACCAATCTTCAATAGCCGTGATTGCATCATCTTCTGAGATGGCTTTGCTAAATGCTTTGTTAGCTGATAAAAGAATTAAATCGACGATACCTTCATCGTTACGATTCAAAATGTTGTTGAACAATGTTCCGACACCATCATTGTTACTTGCTCCCGTTTCTTTGTTCTTAGTTGCAAGCTGTTTGTCAACTTTAAACATTGTGCGGTAATCGAACTTAATTTCAATGATTTTATTTTTTACTTTAAATTCCATAATGTGAATTGTCTCCTAACTAAAAAAAACAAAAGGCTGGATTTAATATCCAACCTTCGACGTGTTATTCTCCGCCTCTTTGAATGTTATCGTAATCCCCTGTTGTTTCGCCTGGGTTTTGATATTCGTAAACTTCATCAAGCAAAGCAATTTCGGCAGCAGTCAATGGGAATGAACCATTTTTTAGCTTGCCAACAATTGTTGCTGTATAGTTAGCTTCAATGATATCTTCGATACCTTCGCTGTATTCAATATCACCGATTTTAGCGTATCCAAACTTCGCAGGATAAACATCTTTTGGAGGTGTGCCTGCTTGCGTTTTCAATGATTCATCAACAAGAACACGCCAAATCTTAACTGATTCCCCTGTATCATTTGCTTTCTCGATAACGTCAATCGAAGGGTCTTTTGGTGCAAATTTAGTTGTCAATTCGATTTCGTGGCTAGTGCTTGTTTTATCAAGCAAAAGCCCTTGTTGTGTTTGCTCGTCAGAATACTCAGCACCAAGTGTCAAAGTACCATCGGTGCGATAAGCTGGTAAGATTGCAGTGCTGCCAACTGCAGCATGAATAGACTGAATGAAATAAAAAACTTTTTTCCCTGCTAATGGCTTAGCAGTTGTTACTGTAATTTGTCCTGCCATGTAGTAGCTTCTCCTTTAATTAATAAATAGTGTCAGATACAACAATAGAAACGTGATACACATCACGTCCTATGCTGTCATCTGGAATAATGTTAGCTGTTGCGTTTCTACGCCCTAATGCCCTTAAAGCTTTTGATTTAACTTCCTCAGCATCAGTCCTGCTTGAGCCATCTAAAAAGATGTCAATATTTACCGTGATATCCTCGATAATAGCCCCAGTTTGCGCTGTTTGCGAAGTATCTGAAGAGTTAGACCCAATCACGATGAAAGGCTCTAAAACGTCCGAATTTGGTAAATAAAAATAGATTGGAATAGCTAACACTTCCAACCTATCGTGCAGCTCTTTTAAAAATAAAGTGGATGGTGAATAGGTCGTCATATATCACCTACTTTTCGTATATTTTGCGTAAATTACTGATTAGTTTTGGTCGCTCAGCATCAAGAGATGGTTGTAAGTATGGTTGCGCTCGCATTTTTCGGGTTCCTTTTTCAACATAAATAGCATAGTGTTGCGGTGCAGTAACTTTATAAGTTAGATCGCCTGCTTTTGCTGAAAAAATTGAATTTTTCAGTGCTCCAGTATCAACCGGAGCTTTTGTTTTCGCCATTCGCTCAATTCGTTTACTAGATAAGTCTAATTCACGATTTGTAGCCGTACGTGCCTGCTTGCCTTTTTTGGCAATCGTTCTCACCATTCTGTCAACACCGCTCACCTTGAATTTGATACTCAAATATATATTACCGTTGAATTTTTGTGGTGTTTTTTACCCTTTATTTTGCGATTTTTACCCTCATAGATGATTTCAGAAAAGCCATCGTAGTGCCCTTGTAAGTGCAGTTTAAAGCTATCAAGGTTATATTTCCCAAAGATGCCCATCTGCTCTGCATTGGTCAAATTGTCTTCCTGACAAGGGATTGGCTCAGATTGTTTTTTTACAACTTTATCGCCTAAAAAATCGGACTCAGTCGTTTCAGTGATTAAAATAACCCGCTTGTTATAAATCATATAAACCTAGCGATTCCCTTCGCTTGATAGTTTCGACCAATTGCAGCACTCCTCAAGGTATTTTCATACTCATCTAAATACTTATCCCAGTTAAACGAACGACCTTCTTCGCTATCAGCATTAGCGCCCTCTGAATTCAAACGGTTGTAGCGTTTAACAGCTACATCTCGAATAATGAAAGTTAAACGATTTGGAACCTCAGTTACCTCGTCTTCGCTAAATTCGTTCAGCTTAGCCAAAACACGGTCAACACTTTCATTGATTGCAAGTTCAATCAACTTGTCCTGCGTTGTATCTTTAGCAGGAATTCCTTTGAACAATTTAACTTCCTCTAAAATCAACGCTTTGTCCATAATCTAGATTATTCTCCTCCGCCTGTTCCTCCGGCTGCTCCTCCGCCGCCTGCTCCTGCGCCTGGCACAGAAACAGCTGGTGCTTGGATTGTAGCCTCGATAACACCTTTAGGAATTTCAGCGAACAATTTAAGAGCGCCGAAGAATACTGATTCATAAGTAAGATTGCTAATAGAACAGTCACGACTTGAAGCAATCAAACCAGTTTCGTCAGTATAATCAGCAAACATTCCACCAAGATCTGAACCGTTAACATCAAGATAAGCAATCACAAGGTTTTCAACTGCAGTTGAGTAAACTTTACCTTGAGGCACGTTTGGCAACACGATAACGTTTTGCATGCCTAGGAAGTTTTTAAGCAATGTCATCCCGAATACGTTAGATGCATCAGCACCAACTGCCTTATCCCCAAGATAATCAGCAACGTCAAGTGAGCTTACAAATGACACGATTGGTGAACCATCAAATTCTGAAAATGTTTGTAGTTTTCCCCAAGTTTTAGCAAGTGCACCTTGAAGACCTGTGCCTGTAACTTTAGTTGGGTCTGTTTTTAGGAAAGTAAAGAAATCGTTTTTGATACCGTTTTGAATTTCACGCATAATACGTTGGTCTGCTTGGTCAATTGCCACAGAAGCACCATGACGTGCGATAGCTTCAGCAGAAACGGCACGGCGTTTTTTGAACCATTCCACTTGATATTCTTTGTCAACTGCACGAGTCACTTTAGAAAGTGGAATCGTTTCACCTTCACCAGGTTTTGTTGTGTCAATATCTTTTTCCCATTTGTAAGTTTTAATTTTCATGTCAGCTGACAACGGTTCTTTACGTGTCACACCGAGCAGTGTCAATAGTTCAGAGATATTAGTGCTAAATTTGTTGACAAAATCAATTGTTTTGATTTCGCCCAAGTCATCCATAACAGTTAGTTTTTGTTCAGCAGTCATAAGTTAACCCTTTCTAAATAATTCCAAGTTTTCTGCAATAAGTTTCTGACGCTCGCTTGCGTCCTGTACAGCCATGATTTCGGCTTTAGTCATTGCTCCAGCTGTTAACCCTCGGCGTGGTTTATCTTGCGTTAGACGCTCGTTTACACGCTTCTCAACAGCTTCATCAAATACCTTTCGAATACTTGCGATGTTGTCCTTAACAGATTCTGCAGTATCTGCCATAACAACGTCAAGAAATTCAATTGGTAAACCTTCATCTGACAAAAGGCTTTGTGTTTCAATACGCAATTCTTTAACTGCGATTGCTTTTTCACGAGCTTCGAGATCTGCTAAGCGCTTAGCCTCTTCCTCCTTAGCTCGTTCATCTTTTGTCAATTTTGCCAAACGTTCCCCCTCAGATTGCGCTTGTTTGATTTTGTCCTCAGCATCTTTTTGTGCTTTGGCCACTGCACGTTGCACACGTTCTTGGACAATGTGGTTAAGCTCATCTTGAGTGAATGTTTTATCTGCCTCAGTAGCTTCTGGATTGTCGACTGTTTCCGTTTCAACTACTTCAGTGTTTGTTTCTTCTGCCATTTCGGCCACCTCCGTTTTAAGTCTGAGTTAGACTGATAACCTGCACCTTTTAACGTCTTGAGCAGTTTTGGACAAAACTATTATGTTTTATTGATTTCGCTTTTGTTATTCAACTCTTCTTCGTCAGGAATAACAGCAGAACGGCAATTGTAGTGGAATGGTGGAGCAGTTATACCAGTTTCAAATTCATCAATCCTATAAAGCTTATCTTCGCTGTGGATTTTCTTACAAATCTGCGATGTTCTATTATCCATATGCACAGAAATGCGATAAAACTCCAATCCAGATTCTTCATAGCGTTTAATAGCTGAACGATTGACAATAGCCGTACCATCTGTGCGGATAAGCGTTTGCGCTCGTGAACGTGCTACATTGTACTTTTTGACAAGCTCAGCAGCCATGCTCCGAACATCATCACCACGAATGAACCCACGTTTTAGAACTTCCCTCAAGTCTTTAGCCAAAGAGTCTGTATTGCCCCAAACCTGCTCGGAATAATTGTAACCATTAAAAGGTGTATTGATAAGCTCTTTCAACGCTGGTTCGTTCAATGCACCACTATTGCCGCCCATAATTTTTTTATACGCATACTTAGCGATTGACTTCAAATAGTTTTCGAACGACTTTTCAACAATACCTTGCATAACACCGATTTTATATGTCATTTCAAGATTTAAGGCATCAAAGCGTGTGACTTTTGAACCAGCATATTGTTCGTTAAGTCGTTTAAGTAATTCAGGGTCTTTCTCAGCTTGTTTAAAATACTTCTTAGCGTTAGCTTGATAATCTGATAGGTCAACACCTCTGAGGCGTTGCAGAGCCTCAGAATAGCTCAGTTTATTATCGTCAGCATATTTTGTTACGAACGCAAATAAATCATGTTGAATTTTTGCTGATTCTTCAGCATATATTTTTTGCAATTCAGCAAACATGTCAATGTCCGTACTATCAACATAACGCATAATATCACTACTGCGCTTTTCCCAATAATCATTGTGCTTCTTCGTCATCGGCAGTCACCTCACCAAATCGTGGTTCTGGTTCTTGCGGCTCCTCAGCTTTCAGACGTTTTAATTCATCTGCAGCATCAATCCCCGTCACCTGTTCCAACAATTCGTAAACTGTTTGGTCGCTTACCACACCAAAAAGCGACTTAGCAATATTTGCACGCTCAGCATCATTTTGTGGCAAGTTAGGACTAAAGATGACAGCAGTTTGATTGATAGCTTGATAATTCGTTGCATCGCTACCCTTAACTTTCCAGATGTTGACAGCTAAGCGTAACCGTCGCATAAGCCCTTTTTTGAACAAGCTTTCTTGTTTGCTGCGATAGTTATCAGATGCCATGAGTTTATATTTCATAGATTCACCAGATTGAATGCCACTAAAATTATTATCAAGAATATCAGGCGTGAATGTGAAACGTAAAATATCGTTAACTAAACGTTGCTTGTATGCCTCAGCACCAGCTGAGTCATATTGCTTGACTAAGTATTTAGCATCTGGTTGTGCCCCGCCTGGGTTAGGATTGTCATCAAGCACTGCAATCTGCGCTTTTTTAAAGCCAAGAGCCACACCTAACCGCCCGTTAGGATTGACACGACCATCCTCAAGATAATCGTTATCGTCAGAACCAGTGTAAGGATTACCAGTGATTAGCAAAATAGCGTCATTACTATTTTGTTGAAAGTTAGCCAGCTCAGATTGAGACAAGTCGTAAGCGTCAATGTCATCAAGTACTGATTCATAAGAGCCTGTGCGATCCTCATTATTCTTAAATTCGTTGATTGGAACACCTTTAAGAAAATGTTGTACTGGCTCATCAACTAAACGAAGACCAAGCTCGTTTTGATTATCATCAACATAGGTGTAAATCATGTCGTCTGAATAAACACGCACCACCATTTTGCGGTGGCCGCTACCATAATCAACCTCATAATAGTTGACACCCAACAATGATTTTTGTTGGTAGGTATCATCATAAATGACAAACGTCTGTTCGGGTGCTAAATGATACAACTTTAAAACAACATTGCCGTTTTCATCTTCTTCAGGATTTAGCAACTCATAAGCACGCCCGTAAATAGATAAGTCAGTTTTAATTAAGATATTGTGATATGCTTCGTTTGTTTGCTCAGAAAACGTATCAATCAATTCTTGAAGCGTTTTATCCTCGTTTGTATACTTAACAGGATTGCCAAGCATATAACCTTGCTCAAATACTGTAATGTACTTTGCAAAATCGCTTGAAATACGGTTATCAGCCGCAAATTCGTCTGTTTTATCAGGGCGATACTTGATATTGTTATCCCCCAAATAATACCGCTTAAGCTCTTTCAACCGTGCAACCTGCAGCTTATGTGTATTGATATATTGTTTCAATTGTTCAATCCAATTTTTAGATGCAAAATCAATGCTTTCATAGTCTTCAGTTAGCATAATAATCTGGTCGTTACTATGGGAATTAAATCTGGTTTTAGATAAAAATTTTACCATGTGTTACCTCAAAATAAATAGCTTGCTTTCTTAGTTTTCGCTCTCGTGTTGCTGTTTGCTCTCATATCGTCAGCAAACGCATACCTTGTTGCGTCAATTGTGTGGTTATCCTTATCCTCCAACCTTGGCTTAGGATTACCGTCACGGTCTGTTTGATAGTCGATACTTTCAAATTCTCTTGCGATGTTCGGAGTTCGTTTTGGGTCAATACAAATGAAATCCAAGTCATCCAACCAGCGCTCCCCGAATTCTACCGAGTCGGGTCCTTTTTTAACACCGTACACATTAGGTAGGTTAAAATCACCATGAAGTTCAGCAATAGACTTAGGTTCAGCACTATCTGCACCGATTCGGTCCGATTGATAACCTCGCGACTTAATCCAGTTAGCAGCTTGACGGTTGCTGATTTTTTGACCGTAATATTCGTCAATTGCATAAATGCCATTGTGTTTCTTGTCATAATGCCAACGAACGAATGCTAAAGGGTCAGTAGCATAACCAAAGTCAAGACCGTTACGAATATTGTCAAAGTTAGCTATTAAATCATCTGGTATTCTTTCAAAGCGTAAATTATCGAACGGAACTACACCAGAACCGATAGCCTCACCAAGGTATTCCCAACGATAACGCCGCTCATCTCTAGCCTTAGTTGATTCGGCTTCCTCGATAAACTCTTTTGAAATGTAAGGATTATCAAGATATGTCGAATGATGGACGAATGTATTAGCTGGTTGAAATTGCGTACCGTATTTTTTATTGACCCAGCTTTGTTTTCGTTTCGGCGGGTTATACGTGTAAAAAAACTTATAAAAAAGACCACTACCAAGCTCACCACGCAGCAGTGAGTTAGTAATCGTTTTGACTTCATCTTCAGTTTTAAATTCAGCTAATTCTTCAATCCATCCAATCGCAAATGGAAACTGACTATCTTTTAACGACTTGATACGTTCTGGATACTGTGCACCACGAAAGACAATATAATTCCCTCGTGGCAAGTATGTAATGCGCAATGGTGATTTATTGAACTTAAACAAGTGTGTCACATGTTGCTCACTAATTGCCCATTTCAGCTGTTCATAGACTGACTGTTCAAGTGTGTTATCTGTCTTACGAATACACACGGCGTTGACAGCATAGCGCATAATCAGCTGGATGATGATATGTGCCACATCTGATGACTTACCAGAACCACGGCCACCTTCACACACAACGTGCAAAATGTTTTGATTGAGACTAGCACGCCACACGCTATGAAATTTAGGCGGTATCAAACTTGAAAGTTTAACTGATGTCATCTTCAAACACCACCTGCTCAACAGTTGCATCTAACTCAACCTTATCAGTAAACAGCCTATAACGTTTTCCAAGCAACTCAGCTGCTTTAGTTCGAGCCTGTACTGGTGGAACAGCATTAACAACTTTCTGTGTACCTTCACCGTCCAAAACAAGTAGTGGTTCAGTCTTTTCGCCACGCATGACAGAGGTTAGGAACTCTAGGACTTCTTGCTGGTCTGCCACACGTTCAGACTTTAATTTTTCGAGTTGCTCATCTATATAGGCTTTAACCTTAACATTTCCTAACATTCTTGATGCTGCTGCACTTGCTACATTATCCTTTTTAACGCTAGGATACGCAGCTTTATAGGCTCTTGTAGCATTTAAGTCAATGATGTACTCATCGGCGAAAATCTTCTGTTTTTCTGTCATCCCATTTTCCATCACCTCCTTGCATAACAAAAAGGGCAGACACTTCATAGGTGCCTTACCCTCATTTCTTGATACTACCATTCTAACAGATTTTTAGAACCGTGCGTTTCAATTTAGTTCACTTTAGTTCACTTTTGTCAATTACAGCACCTAGTTCACGAATTGCATCTTTCTTTTTCTTGTAAAAAGTCGTTTTGCTACATTGTAAGAAGTCAATTATATCGTAAACGCTAGCCTTTTGAATATATACCATTCTAAGAATCGTTCTACTCGTCGGCTTTGGCATCTTATCAATCAATTTGCTCAACTCAATTCTACGACTAATAACTTCTTCAGTAGCCTCTTTCATGTACTCTTTTAACGCATCCTGCATGCTAAAGATATCAACATACCTTTCGTCCAATTGGACACGCTGACCACCTTGGACTTTATTCACGTTCATTTTAGAGCTAGAAAGTAAACTAGCTTCATGATTAGCAAGTTCATCAATTCGATTCTGTATCTCTTCGTCTAAATTTTGTAGTTCATCAAGCAATTCTTTAGCCTTGTTCACTATCTGTCTCCTTCGTGGTATAATAATGTTAACGGATTCATACCACGAAAAGCCTTGCGTAAGCAGGGCTTTTTTTTATTAAAAACGGGCAGGCGCACGACCCGACCATCATATTTAGTAGCGCCTTGCATAATAACAGCCGACTGATGAAGCTGCGTTAGATTGTAGAAGTAACACTTAGAAAGGTACCCTCACTCTCTATTTTTAATTTCAGCCTTGCCAGCTAGCGCCTAGTAACAAACTGACTGATTGTACTTTTAGAAATTGCAAAGGAGTTCCTCCATTCTATTATTTAATTCTAGGCTATACCCACGCAAGGACTCGAACCTTCCTAGATACCGTTATGGGTTGCTGTCGTTATTATCCGTCTGATAAACAATTACCTGATTATCTTCTAATACCTTTATCTTCGCATTCGCATCTTTCAACTCCTCTTGCAAGTCTGCAATCTGTTGCGTGTAACTTACTTTAACGCTCTCAAATCCAGCGTACATGCTAGCTATCAGCACGCCGACGCTCATGCAGACCGAGAGGGTAAAGACCCAGTTAAATTTCATTCGCTATCCTCCTAGCCACTTTATCAACAAAACTAAAACGATAGTAATCACAATCCGCATAATGCCGCCGCTTTCATTGTTATGTACTTGCGCATACGTTGCTTGTCTTCTTTATCAGATACAACATCATCCACCTCGATTTTATCTTCAGGCGGTTCTTCGTCACAGCTAACCTCTTCCATGTGTAATTTTACTCTTTCGATGCCGTTTCTTTGTTCGTACTGTGAAAGATATCCCAATTTCACACCTAAAAACTCAGCGCATTTTTCACGGGTGCCAGTGAATAACCACTCGCCATCTTTAAATAATTGATACACCCAAACCTTACGGCGTTCTTTCTCCTCTCGTGATTTGCGTGTTAGGGTTCGCAATTCTCTGCGTTTTTCCTGTAAAACATGCATACCTTTGCGATGTCTATTATATACAGTACCTGGTGAAATCCCTAGCTTTTCAGCAATATCGTTAACTGTTCCTGTAAAAACCACATTGCCATCTAGTATCAAATCATAGATAATAACTTCCCTTTTGTAATTAGCCATCCTTCATCACCTTCATCATCGTTTTTTTGATTTTTTCATCTGGCAAATCCTCCAGCCGTTGTAGCTTTCTAGCTTTATATGCGCTGATGCCAAGTAATTCGCCAACGTCTTCTGGCTCGCTGATGCCTTTGCTATATAACCAGCAAAGAAACTCATCCAGCACATCAAGAACCGTCTTGCTATATGTTTCATAATGCGTCACGGAATATTTAGCACGCATTTTGTTGCCGCCTTTTCTCATTGCTAAACCTCAACTAAAATATTGCATGAGCGCTTTCTCTGACTTGGGTAGCGCCAACCTTCAACGGTTTTAACTTTGTAATCGTTAGCTTCGGCAATTTCTTGAATAGTGCCAATCATGATAAACTCATCTCCTCTATAATAAGCGTATTCTTTCGGTTTTCTCACTCTAATTCCTCGATTTCAATTTCAATTCGTGGATTTGGACTGTATAGCTTCTTAGCTCTCAAATCGCAGACGATGTTATCATCAGACCAAACTATTTCAGATTTTGAAATACTGTCAAACAATGATTTGATTAGGTTGTCCAAATCTGGCTTTTTAACGTGCCACAACAGCCGTGAAATGTATTTTGAATATAATTGTTTAGCTTTATCTTTCGCACGCTCTGATGGCTTTTTAGACACGTTCTGGGGTGCTCTCATGTAAAACGTGACTCTTACACAGATAGCACCGTCAAAGTAGCGTCCGTCATAATTCTCTTTGATGTAATCTGTGACCTGCTTTCGCCACTTCATCATTTTAGGGTCTTCATACACTGCCGCATGTCGTCCTCTGATTGTGGCGCGTGGTCTTGATTGTGGTTTTGGTTCAAACGGTATCAAGAACATCTTTCTTCCTACTTTCCTAATTCCCGACTAACGTCGACCACTTCTTGGCGTTCTTTCGTGTACCAATCGAAATAAAACTCATGCCTTTCGCTGTTGTATGTCACTTCAACATAATCCGGAAGTTTCGAATTTGGATTGCTCATTGGATAAGCTTTCTTACTGTCAAAGCTAAACAATCCTTTCATATTGCCAAGTGTGTAATTGAACCAAACCATATAAACTTCATACGATTTTATTTCAAGGTATTCTGAAATTTTATGTTTTGCGTATCCTTCAAAATCCTCTTGTGTCATTTTGATAAGTTCTTTTTTCATGTTAATTTCTCCTAAAAAACAAAAGCGGGCACGTTTTAAATTGTGTGAGTATAAGGCTTGTGCCCGCTGAAATTCTTTACATGTCGTCCTGTTAAACCGACACATACTTTCTAGCTCGCTTTTTTCGTGGTTCGCGACACGTTGTTTTTTTAAATAAATTTCGATTCGTTTTGTGAGTTTTTTCTCTCTGCTAATTAAGCACTTCCGCCAATTCTTCTTGTGTTAGCGGCTTGATTTTCTTGTAACCACTAACGGCATAATTCTTTTTGTATTCAAAGCCGATTTTTTCAAGCTCTGCTTTGAAAAAATCCTTTTCTGCAGAATCCGCAAAATATACTTCCAATGTCATTTTTTGGGCATAGCGTTTTGAGCTGTTTTCGGCTTCTCTGAGCGATGTCTCTTTATTTCCGGATAATTCATCGCTTTCTAAAATCTCGCCCGTTTTTGGGTCAAAATTTGGCAATTTCTGTGGTTCAGTCGACTGCTGACGTGCTAATTCTAATTCTTGAGCTTTTCTAGCTTCTTCTTTCTGTTTTTCAAATCGATAATCTGATTTGATTTGTTCTAAAACTTCAGCAAGCGTCAAATCTTTCAGCATACGAATATATGGCTGGTCTGTCATGTTGTATTCAGCGCATTGACCAGAAATCGCTGCTTTCGCTTTTTCAAATTCTTGCTGCTTTTGAAGTTCAAATGTGATTGCGTCATCGAGTGATTTCATTGTCACTTTCTTAAGCGTGGCACCGTCAGCCATGAAATCACCTGCTTTAATAAACTCTGTTGCTTTTTCGTCAAAAATCCGTGGGTCGAGTAAATATTCAGCACATTTGTTGGCGATATAGCCTTTGACTGTATCAAGGCGCAAAGCTTTTTGATTGTCTTCAAACTCTTTAACGTCGTTAGCAATCTTGTCTATGATTTCATCAAGCGGTTTTGACGTGTCTTTGATATACCTATCAAATTCATCTGTTGGCTTAGAAAGCTCACGCTTGATTTTGATACGTTCGTCTGAAATTTGCTTTTTAAGTTTGCGCAAATCAGCTAAGACCTTCTTATCACCTTTGATAGTTGACGCTGTGACCGTGTAATTTTGATATTTAGCTACTACGTCATTAATTCCTTGTTCAAACACTTCACGGTCAATGATTTCAAGCTCGGCTTGTTTGACGTTTACTTGTAACTCTTGCATTCGTCATCACCTCTTAATAAACCAATTCACCGTTTTCGTCTAAAAGCTCTGTTTGTTCTTCTTGTGCTAGTTCTGCTTGCGCTTCTTCTTGCTGCGCTTTTTGATTTTGCCAATTCTCAATCTGTGCTTGCTTACGCGCAATGACATCTTCTTGAGTTTCCTGTGGTGTTACATCAATAGGGGCTGCTTGCTCCATTTCGTCTGTTGTGTAAAGTCCGCCCACATCTTCTGAAAATGTATCTCGAACTGCTGCCACAATTGCGACCTTCTCAATCATTTGTCCTGGTGCTTTTCCCCACCAGTTCTTACCTGTGTTATAAGCTGATAGTTCTACCTCGCGATAGACTGGACGACTTCTGTCTTTACGATAAACTTCACACCAGCCACCTACTAGCTTGCAATTTTTAGGTAAGATAACTCCCTTTTTACTTTTTAGTTCGCCTGTTTGATTTTCATAGATTACACCACTTTCAAATCCGTCATAGTTAGGGTTTTGTTCTGCTCGCTTCATGAAGGCGTCTTTTGAAACAACGATTTGAGCTGGATTGTTACCATATTTGATAAAATATACTTCTTTAGTGAATGGATTTAAATTTCTGTTTTTTACAATTGCTAGCAACGTTTGCAATTCTTGTGGGCTCGCTTGATGTTTTGGATCTACAAAATTTCTAAGCGTTGCTCCGTCAAGCTGTTGTAAATCAGTTAAGTATCCGCCTTTTTGTTGCGTGATTTCGTTTGTTGTCATTTTTACCTCTCCTAATCATCTAAAATATGCTGATTAACTTTTACTGGAATATCAACGGTAAAATTGATATTTATTGTAATTTTCTTATCAGTCATACTTGCTAACTCGTAAAATAAATCTTCATCAGTGTAGAGCGCATAATGTTGATAAAGTTTTTTTAATGTCGGTGAATCATCACCTAACAGATAATCAATAGTTTCAACATGGGCTTCTCTCCAATCATCCGCTCTTGTGATAAGCTCATCATCTAATCTTATTTCGAACATGATCATGCCTCTTCTACTTCTGAAACAAATATTCTTTTCATTCCAGCACTAAGCTTTAATGATGCTTTATCTATGAAATGATAAGCAGCCATATATCGATTTTGTGCTTCGACTTCCATTCCAATATCGACACCAGCATATTTTCCAGATACGTAATATTTCTTCATTTCTTCACCCCAAAATATAATCATTTTCATTTGAGACATCTTGCTGTCTCGTGCTAGCTTGTTGATTAGTTCTTCTTCGCTAAGATCTAACAACATAGCTCTTACATCGTTTGAGTAGCTATAATAGCTTTGTTCAAACTGCTGAATAAGCTGTTCGTTTATGCCCATAGGTTCACCCTCTCGTCTGTCTTATTTTTAAACTGATATACATGTTCTTTCCCAACACCCTTGAAAATCCGTGAGAAGATGCGCTTTCCGTAGCGTCGCTGGATTTCATCAGGTGTCAGGTTCGTTGTTATAATCGTGTTTGTCCGCTTGTTTAATATGCTATAAATCAAGTTTGACGACCATTCAGACGTTTTTTCTGTGCCCAAATCATCCAAAACTAGATACTTAATCTCGTTATTCTTGTCCTGACCTGATAGCAATGTCGTATAGTGTGCTTCCAAGCTAAAATCTTCCTTGACCTTAGCTATCAAATCAACAACATTGATGACTGTCGCCAATTCTTTCGTATAGTCACTTATTGCCTTGATAGCACTGTAAGCCAAATGGCTTTTACCAACACCAACGCCACCAACCAAAACAAGGTTGTTCTGAGCGCCTTTGATGTAACTTCTAGCCTCCTGCTTGACGAAATCGAGGTCTGCTTGTTTTTCTGGTGTGTCTGCTTTAAAGTTGTCAAACGTTGCCAGTTTCAACTCGCTATCCATCATGCTAAAATCTTCAAGATAATACAGCCGCTTTCTTTCTTCGTTACGCTTATAACTAGCTTGGGCTTTCTGTTCCTCAAATTCTCTGCGTTCCTCGTATCCGCATTTGAGACATAGTACTGTACCCGTCTTTTTAACTCTCACTTTGGGACGTTGATGTTTCTCGCACCATTCTTCTGTTTGCTCTGTCTGAGCGTCCAAAATTGGCTGCATAGCCTCTTTCATACTTTCAAACTCACTCATAGCTAGTACCCTGACCCTTGAATACCAAAGCCGATAAAATCTTTATCTGGCTTACTGTTGCTATGCTTACTTTGTTTTTCTTTTGCTTGTTCTAAAGTAGTTATCCCCTCATTTCGCCATGAAGTAAATATTCTTTCAATATACGATGGGTAGTTAGCTTCGTTAGTCATAGCTAGTTTTAAAGCGTATTGGTAAAGCTCGTTTCCAAATTCATTAATATCTGCAAGGATGTCTTGTTGAATAAATGCGTTTTTTCGTTGCTTCGGAAAAGCTTCAAAAAACATATCGTAAGATTTACGGATTTCATCAACTTCCTCTTGTTGTTGATTACTTAGTATTGATATATTAGTATTGATATTATTGGTATTGATTCCCTGAACTTTTTTTAGTTCTTGAACTGAACTTTCTTTAGTTCCGGGCTCAAGAAAATTTAGTTCTTGAACTGAACTTTCTTTAGTTCCGTTGATATACAAGCGATTAGGTCTATTAACACCTTGTCTAACCTCTTTTAAAAGTCCAAATTTCGTTAATTCTTTTTTTGCTTTGATAATAGCTGGTTCAGAGCAGCTTAATTCATCCATGAATTGCTTGTTTGTAAAGTACATGTAAATCTGACCGTTATCGTCATACCATTTATTTTTAATTGATAACGTTCTGCGGTCAAAAAGCAGCATATACATTAGCTTTGCTTTATCGCCCAAATTCTTATAAGGTTCTTCTTTTAAGAGCCATTGCGGAAATTGGTAGAAAGCATTGTTTTTTACTTCATTAATATGCATCCGTTTTCTCCTCACCTAGATCAATCTGTTGCGAATATTGTGTGTTTTGTTATAATTTTTAGCACTTACTTCCCAGCTTTTAAAAACGTAAGCTGGTTGAATAGGCTCTTGTTTTTTAGGTTTTGCAAAAATCCAGTTAAATAGTTTCATCTTCTACGTCCTCCAAGTCAAAAATTGATAAGCGTTTTCTTGCAAACGGTAAAACGATTATTTCTGTTAAAGCTAAAATAATTGTTGTGATAATTACGTATGTCATGCTGTTTGCTCCTCTAAGCGTGTTTCGTTGATTGTTACAAGTGTTCTGTACACCGAATGACCTGCCGGAATTGTGTAACTCGCTGGGTCAAATTCAACCAGCTTTGTTTCATTGTTTTCAGTTACTTCACGATAACTGGTAACATTAGGTTTCCATTGTTCTTTTTTTCGTTTCATGTTAAAATATCCTTGTTTGTTTATGTTTGCCCCTGACTAATTGCCCTTAGTCAAGGGCCTTTTTTGTGTCTTCAGACTGGCTGATATAGCCCTAGCAGGCCTCTTTGTTGTATTCTTTGGAGGAAATACATTAATTTCGGATAATTAAAAATAAATAGGAGACTTATCAATAAACTGTGTAAAATATTTTGCCTGCTAGAGTCGTATCAACCTAGCTGGAAATATTTAATTAATTGTAATTTTAGGTGCTTCTAGTTCTATACTATTGTTGGTTACGGAAATTTTAGTATCACCTACAATTCGACTAAAAATTTGGTTCGTTCTTGAAGTAACAGAAGCTACATCAGCTTTTAATTCATTTACTTTGATAGCAATCTCTTCATGAGGTTGCTTTTTATTTCCGCTATACGGATATCGTTTTGGTTTCATATGTTATCCTTTCTAAATTCATCTAAACTGACTTCTAAGGCATCAGCGATTTTGACAACATCGTCAAATTTTAAAGATTTTTTTCGTCCTTTTTTTAAATCAATCAAGCTGTTTTGATTTAAACCAGCTTTTTTTGCTAACTCATATTTGGTCATCTTCTTTTCAGCTAATAAAATTTCAATTTTTTTCCACATGGTTATTCTCCTTTTTAAGTTAAAAACACAATATATTGTGTGTTGATACTTTTAAAACAACTACATATTGACTATTCAATATAATTTGATACAATTATATACATGACAAACGGTTGAATAAGGCCTCTCATCTCCTTATGAAAATCGCAAGTCAAATATTATGGAAAGGAGAGAATATGGATTTTTACTATTTTAACGATAATACGGACATTTACGGAAACCATGAAGTTCACAAGGACAGTTGCTCTTTTCTACCATCTCCATTAAATCGTACTTATCTAGGCTATTTTGAATATGGTTATCAAGCTATGCAAGCCGCTAAAACAAAATATCCGTATAAAAAATTTGATGGTTGTGCATATTGTATGCCTGCTTACCACACTAGTTAATCTTTTTTTGAGTCACATTCTGTGACTCTTTTTTTATGTTCACGATTGTTTTGGACTGTTTGACGATAATTTTCAACAACAGAATGCTTAAACTCTTGAATAAAGAATCGACGTTCATCTAATAAGATTTTTTGTAAGATTTCGCACTCTCTTCTTAAATCTTCGTTTTCCTTTTTTAATACATCTATTTCGTTCATAATGTTATCCTTTATAAATTCAATTTCCCTCTTGTCTGGTATAATAAATTCAGGAAGGAGGTGATATTTATGACTGAAATTCACGCTTGTCTTTGTGGTGAATGGGTTAATCTTTCTGATGATAGTGAATGCGTTATCGGAGAAAATCACCAAGACCCAATCACTTGGTGGAAAGAAGGTTCACCAGTATGGTCATCTGGAAACCTTAATTCAAATAGTTACGAAACCCTTGACTATGTGAATATTCATTATCGTGGCAAAGATTACCGCATAAATCCAATTTTTATTCAGATTGTAAAGTATTAATCTTTGTTCCAGAAAGAATAATTGTTTTCAATCTCTATAATGTCTAAGTCGTCCAGTATAATCTGGTCGGCTTTTTTGCTTAATTGTGCTTCTACTGCTCTATTCAGTTCAAACCACTCTCTTTTAGTAAATTTCTTACGAAATTTGAGAAATTGTTTAATAGATTCGTTCATGCTTGCTCCTTTTAATTTTCTTCAAATTCTTCCCATGGCTCACGAATGCTAAGAATTTTCTCGGTAAAATACAACTGCCCTTTACCTGTGATTTTCGGTGTCTTGCTGATACTAATATGCCCGTCTGAGTGGTTGATGGTTGTTTCTTTAATCTCAAACAAACCTAGTTCCATAGACTTCTGCGTTGGCATATTTCTGTCACTGCCTTTGCGACTAATCAGATAGCCATTTTCACGCAACCAAGCAAACATACGATTTTGCCCCATGTCAGCGCCGTTTTGTCGCATGATTTTGGCAAATTCACCAACTAAGATAGACGTATGACTTGCGCTGACTGCATCTGAGAAGATAACTTTGGGGCGGTCAGCTTCAATCTGTGCTTCCAGTTGCTTTTTAGCCTCACGTTCTTCTTTTAGTTTTTGCAATGTAGCGATAGCAAAATCAGGGTTGTCTAGTAATTCATCAGTTGCATACATTCCATTTTTTCGGATTGTTGGTAGAACTTCTGATGTTACCCAACGTTTGAACTCTTTAGCTTGCGGAAGTTTGCTAGATAAGATAAGCGAGTAAAGACCGCTTTCGTTGATGATGGTCATGTTCCGGTTTTGACCTGATGCACTGAATCGGTGCGTCAGCTTATCTTCTTCGTCTACGTGATTACGGATTGCATTATCTGCACGTTGATACCCTAAAATATCAGCTATATCTTTACCGACAAAGTAAGGCTCATTGTCAATTGTTACAGCTCGGACTTCTTGCCCATGAAAATCAAAAATTTCATTCATATCAGTTCCTTTCTTTTATCTCATTATGAGATATTTTTATCTAAAAAAATAAATCACTTTCGCTGATACCGAATTCTTTTGCGATAATAGCCATTTCATAATCTTTAAACGGCATCTTACCGCTTTCTTTTTCTTCGTATCCTTTGCGGTTAGTCAACCCAATCAACTGAGCCATGTATGATGTAGTTAATTCACGACTAAGTCGTTCTTTGCGTAGTTTCTCTTTCGGAAACAAGAACTCTGCTCGTAACTTTCTACGGTAAAGTTGCATTTCTGACATACTCTCACCTCTCTTTGATTTGTTGTTAAGGTCTGTCTCAACCTTACAAGTATATTATATCTCATTGCGAGATATTTTGTCAAGGACTTTTTATCACTTTTTGAGATATTTTTTATTTACTTTTTATTCTTTCTATTTTATAATATAGATGAAAGGTGGTGTTGCTATTGGATAACATTCTAGGAAGTGCTATCAAAGAACTTCGTAAATCTAAAAAGATGACACAACAAGAGTTATCTAAATTGACAGGACTAAAACAGAATACTATCTCGAATCACGAAAACGGGAAAAGACAATTAGACGAGATTGATATTAGAACATATGCAAAGGCTCTTAGGGTTTCTCCTCAAACTCTTTTCAATTTATCTAAACAAAATTCTGATAATATTTTGCATGATATAAAAGAAAACAAAACTCAAATACAATCTATATACGACAAACTAAGCGACAGAAACAAACCTAAACTGATAAAATACGGCAATGAGTTGTTGGAGGGTCAAAGTGAGGCAAAAGAGCGTGTTGTGGATATAGAAGAATATAGGGAACGTGTTAGTCTCCCTGCACCTGGCAAGGTGTCGGCTGGTACAGGTTACTGGCAAGAGGATGATTACGACACTATGGTTGATTTTTACGCTGATGAAATTCCTGACGCTGATGAATATGATACCATTGCTATTGTAGTCGGGCACTCAATGGAGCCACGTATTAAAAACGGTGATTTCCTCTTTATTAAAAAGACCCCTCAAATCGAATCGGGGGAAATCGGTATCTTTAGAGTAAATGGTGAAAACTATGTTAAACAGTTAAAAGTTGGCTATCTGAAATCATTAAACCCTGAATACAAAGATGTTGATTTGTCTGAACATGATGACGTTCGGACAATCGGAAAAGTTGTTGACGTATACAGAGGTAATTAAAAAACTACGTGCAAACCTGAACCACGTTAAAAGCTATTGGAGAAGTTGTAGATATTTATAGAGAAAAGTAGAGGTTGGAATTATGGACTTTGGAAAATTAAAGGATATTGCAAAAACAGCTACAGAAAAAACAGTTGCTGGTGTCAGCAAAGCTAATGAAATGCGTAAAAAAGCTAGCCAAGAAACAAAAATCTCAGTTGGCAATCAAACTATCAGAAAAACAATTGATGGAAAATATTACCTAGGTTTTTACTCAGAGAACCCAGATTTGTATGATTTCGCAGGTTTTGAATTTGCTGGATCAACGATAACCCAAAAGACTGTCACTAAAGGAAAAACTAAACAACAAGGACGTACAGGTAGTGCGCTTGTGGGTGGTATGATTGGAGCTACTATAAATCCAGTCGGTGCTGTAGTGGGAGCTGTGGCCGGTGGTGCACGAAAGAAAAAAGGGAAAGTCGACACCACTTCCATTACCACAACCGAAGAAAAGCCTGGTAAAGCAATTCTTAACCTACGCAACGTTGCTAGCGGAGAAATCAAAACAATAAAAACTAAACTCACGCAAGCCGAAGCTAACAACGTACAAATGTTCTTTTTAAGCTAAACAGTTAGAAGGGATATTGATTTATAACTAACCATTTTAGGGAACTTGTTCAAGAACTACTTGAACATATCGATAACAATCCATTGACTGATGAACAAATTGAAAAAATCGAAAAATGGGTTGAGGAGAATAGCAAAGAAAGGTAGGAGTACTTTGAAAGAAATTATTTACTTAGATACTGTTTTTGTTAATTCAATATTAGCCCAAATGAACAAAGGTTTAGTGACAAAACTTGTTAATGAGGATATGGAAACAGATTCAAGCTCTGATTCATCAACCGAATCTACTACTTCCTCCGGAAGTATGGGAATTAACAAAATAATAGCCGCTAATACTACACATTCTGAATTAGAATCCGAAACATCACAAGTCGTCTTTTCAAAATCCAATAAAGATTTAATAGAAACTGCAATTGATGATTATTCATTAGATTTACTACTAAATGATTTAAAATCTAATAATTTTATTATTAATCAAAATTATGGCGACGGTGATGTGATTCAAATTGAAGGTGAGTTAACTACATATGACTTCAAGCAACTCGCAAATGCTTCATCTTTGGAAGAAATTGAATTTTTGCTACCTGATTATGATGAATATAAAAAGAATGCTGCTGAGTATAATAGAATCAAAAATAAGAATAAAAATATACCAAGAGCAGACGAATTGAAAAAATACCTTTCTGGGAATGGTTGGCAGAATTTTGATAATTTAAAAAATATGTCTAGTTACTTAGACAAACTATTACCAAATACAAGTAGAATTAAAGTCAATGATGCGCTCTGTATTGTTTCAGATAAACTACTTCGTGTACAAAAATCACAATTAAGTTTTATGCAACTTGGAAAGAGAAAAGTAAAAATACTCGGCATTTGTTCATCAACTATTGACGAACGTGTACCAAGCAACTTTGATAGTATGGCAAATAGCCAATATTTAATTAGATACGCCCCTACTACCATTATCAATATTATGTTAGGGTCTTTCAATTTAATTAACGGTGGTGATCATATCGTTAGACCAATTGCTATTTACTTTGAAGATTGAAAATAGTGATTATACCTTTGGTGAAAGTTATCAGATTTACCAGAAAGACTTTTCTTTCCTTGGAGGATATCGTGTTGAACTTCTTTTCTTAAAACACTATGTTTTTGAGATATATCTGACTGCTTTGCAGTTACATTCTTAGAAATAACTTTAACTTCATCAATAATCTTTAACATTACACCACCCCGTGATATTTGTCTTGTTTAGCGTATTATAACATAAATTAAGCTAAACAAAAAACCCCTACACTCGCCTTCGCCAAAAATTGAGTGTAGAGACAATGAAAAAGTATAGTAAAAACCTGCATACTGTAGGCCTCTTTACTATACCCATTTTAACACAGAAATGAGGTATAAATCAATGCAAACAAATAAAGTAGCTATCTATGTACGAGTATCAACTAATACTCAAGCCGAAGAAGGATACTCAATTGATGAACAAGTTGATAAACTATCTAGTTATTGCAAAATCAAGAATTGGCAAGTTTATGATGTATACAAAGACGGCGGTTTTACTGGTTCGAACACGCATAGACCTGCTTTAGAACGACTTATAAAAGAAGCAGAAAATAAAGTTTTTGATACAGTTCTGGTTTATAAGCTAGACCGTCTAAGCCGTAGCCAAAAAGATACATTGTACTTAATCGAAGATGTATTTTTAGCAAATGATATTGACTTTGTCAGCTTGCTTGAAAATTTTGATACTTCTACTCCTTTTGGAAAAGCCATGATTGGTATTTTGAGCGTGTTCGCTCAATTGGAACGTGAGCAAATTAAAGAGCGTATGATGTTAGGGAAGTTAGGACGTGCTAAGTCAGGGAAATATATGGCTTGGATTAATCCCGCTTATGGCTATAACTATGATAAGAAAAGTCAAAAAACAACTGTTATCCCGTCTCAAGCCATAATAATCAAAAGGATATTTAACGAGTTTATAAACGGGAAACCAATCGCAAAAATTGCTAGTGATTTAAACAAAGAGGGAAAATATGGAAAAACAACCTCTTGGAAACCTAATTCGTTGCGTTCGCTTTTGAAAAATCGCATATATTATGGAGTTATCGAATACAAAGGCGAGATATACAAAGGTGAGCACGCACCCATTATCAGCAAAGAAACATATGACCTAGCTCAAATAGAACGTGCTAAAAGACGAGAAATAACCGTCAAAAGGACTAATAATCCTAGACCATTCCAAAGCAAATATATGTTATCAGGTCATTTAAGGTGTGGTTATTGTGGTGCAAGGATAACATTATATGTTAGCAAACCTAGAAAAGACGGCACGAAGCTATTGAAATACCATTGTATCAACCGAAGAAAAACTTGTGACTCTGAAATGTATCTATTAAGTGATTTAGAAGAAATTGTCATGTCTGAAATTGCCAAATTTAAACTTGACGAAGATTCTATGTCACGTATGAGCAAAAAGCCAAAACCGCAAATCGATAAAGAGGCAATCAAAAACGAAATAGTAAGCTTAGATAATCGTTTGAACAGGTTAAACGACCTGTATCTAAATAATATGATTGATATGGAGAAATTAAAGAAAGAGTCATCTAATATTTTAGCGACTAAAAAAACTCTTCAGAACCAGCTTGAAACTGATTTAGAAGAGTTAAATACTAAAAAGCAAGTTGAAACCTTAACAACACTTAGAGAATTAGATTTACAAAAGCTTAGCTATAGCGACAAGAAAAGCCTTGTAGACAAACTAATTTCAAGTATTTCAGTCAAAACCAACTCAATTAAAATCACTTGGAACCTTTAACTGTATTTGGTGAGAGTTATTGAAACAACACAGCTCTAAAACTAAGACCCCCAAACGGGATTCCCGTTTGGGGGTATGCTTTCGGCTCTATAATTTCTGTAGTGGGTAAATCCACTGTAGAGATTATGGAGCCTTTTTTAGTGTAGAAAAAAAGTCCCATATGACCTATAATGAAAAGCGACGAAACTCACATTAGAAAGGGTTCATATGGAACAACTAAATCTTATCACAAATTTTCTCAGAATTAAAGACAAAAATATCACTATCACTGATGAATATGATATGGGAACTCACTTAGAACTCCACGGTTACTTGGATTACACAGCTCCTAAATGCCCAAAATGCAAGGGACAAATGGCTAAGTACGACTACCAGAAAGCCTCTAAGATTCCCTACCTAGAAACAGCTGGCTACCCTTTACTTATCCGTCTTCGAAAGCGTCGTTTCAAGTGTAAAGAGTGCGGAAAAATGGCGGTCGCTGAAACTCCTCTTGTCAAGAAAAACCACCAAATCTCTGTCGCTGTTAACCAGAAGATCGCTCAATTACTCATCGAAAATCAAGCAATGAAACATATTGCACACAGGCTATCAATCTCAACATCGTCAGTTATGAGAGAGCTAAATGAGTTCAAGTTTGAAACGGATTGGAATGCCCTACCTGAGGTGATGAGTTGGGACGAGTATGCCTTCAAGAAGGGAAAGATGAGCTTTATCGCTCAAGATTTCGACTCCCTAAATGTCATCGCCATTCTCGACGGAAGAACCCAAGCAACCATCCGAAACCACTTTCTACGCTATCCTAGAAAGGTTAGAAATCGGGTTAAAGTGATTACCATGGATATGTTTAGTCCCTATTATCAACTTGCTAAACAGCTTTTTCCGAATGCAAAAATTGTACTCGATCGCTTTCATATCGTGCAACACCTTAGTCGTG
>SKDZ01000207.1_pt1 | contig 38420 bp, 28 predicted proteins | sample 4826551 | NCBI WGS metagenome assembly SKDZ01 (sample SAMN11008822, study PRJNA524170) | human gut metagenome | biome: Human fecal sample; material: Feces; isolation source: fecal sample from pouch patient p12, p15 | host: Homo sapiens | place: Israel: Tel-Aviv | collected 2016-02-02 | reverse complement strand
CCAGCATCTTTCTGCTATATTTCATAACCAGAATCAAACAAAAACACTGAATGAGAATTATTATCTAAACTCATTATGTACACTCACTTATTGCTTATTTCGACCGTCCAAATTTCAAGAGCATATTGTTCTTTTTCTATTATAATATATTTATTGTATCAGAACAAGTGTTTTTGCGATTTTTTATGAATTTGAACAGATATGCTCGAATGTGCAATTCATCCCATCACCTATAGGTGAGGGAATTCTTGCTACGGTTGTTAAATTTATATATTATATTTAATATTTCAAAATATTTAACAAAAATGAAAGTAATGACTTTACAAAACCATTATAACATGAATATTATAAAATATAAAGTAAAGTATATACTTTACTTAAAGATATTTTACAGGGAATGAAAAAGAGGCTGCTTATTGCTATTTTGGGGTATTTTCTCCAGTCACCCTGAGGGGACATTTGATGTGATACTTATGGATATTATGATGCCTCTGATGGACGGATACGAAGCCACACGCCAAATCCGGAAGCTTGACAGGACGGATGCTTCTTCCATTCCCATCATCGCACTGACCGCCAATGCTTTTGCAGAAGATGTCCGCCACGCACTGGACTGTGGCATGAACGCACATCTGGCCAAGCCACTGGATGTGGAAAAAATGATCCATACGATTGCCCTGTCTCTGTAAAGAAATATTTTTCTGCAAATATTGCACAGTCACAGATTCTGTGCTATCATTCTAAAAAAACTTAAGGGGTAAAGTATATATTAAAGTATATATTTTACTCTCGGCATAACTATTATTTAACATTTTTATTTACAGGTAAAATACATGCAAAAAAGAGATAAAGGCTTTACCCTGGTTGAACTTATAGTCGTGGTCGCAATCCTGGCAATTCTTGTCGGACTTCTGGCGCCTTCTTACACAAAATATGTGGAACGAAGCCGCGAATCAACAGATCTGGCAAATGTCCGCACTGAGTATGGTGAAATGATGGCAGATATAAATCTGGATGGCAAAGATCCCGAAAAGGCTAAGAGAACAGTTAAGCTGAAACAGAAAATAGATGACTGGCAGTCTGCAGAAACTATCACCATCGCCGGGATTTCCCATACTGTAGGTGACGAAGATACTGCCAATTGGAAAGGGATTCCAGTCGCCAATGGAACATGTGAGATTTCCCTTAATGATGATAACAGTGTGAGATTTACATGGTCAGGTGGAAATGAGAGTGGCGGGAAAAAATATCCGTTTAATATTGGCGAAGACCTACAGGCTCCTCTCCTCAAGAGTAATGTATTAAATTTACTGGATCCAAAGACTAACTATGAAATTGATTCTCGCTGTAAAAAGTCAACGAATGATATGGTTAATAAAGTCAAAGAAAAAATAGGAGATGATAGCTTACTACAACATGGTACCTGGGCATATCTGAAACGCCCCGGCACTCAAGACAGCTATCTGTTCTGGACTTCCGTCAATACTGATGACGTTGGAGCAGACAAGACTATCCCCGTGCTTATTAATAAAGGTAACAATTTCTATATTTCCGAAACAACAACTGCCACTCGCAATCCTGGCAATAAAACAAATGAATATGTCGCAATTTCAGATCACCTCGTATCCGGCAGTGACTTTCAGAATATTCTCAAAAAAGGACAAGAATATTCTACTTTAGAAGCCGCTTACAATGCATATGAAAAGTTACTTACCGAAGGTAAATATGTGGAATATAAGGATACTCTGCCGAAATCATAAAAAACTCCCTGCTCAGACCAGAAATAAAATATTTCCGGTCGGGCAGGGAATTTCTTTCTTCACTGATTATCATACCGCATCCTTATACACTCTCTGGATATGCATTGCCAGATATCCTGTCTCTGTTTCATCCAGCTTATGTCCAATACATCCTTCCAGGTTTTTACAGATGTCAGTGGCAACCTTATAGGCCTGGGGATACTGATCCAGCATATATTCATTCATGTCCAGATTCAGCTTCTCTCCTGTAGATGCACGCGCTACCATATACTTCATATGGTTCATCAGACGATTATAGGACAGTGACAGTACATCGATTGGCTTACCTGTTGCTTTCTCGATCATATCTATACACTCTCTCACTGCTCTCGCAGTCTGCATGGCAACAGATACCTTCTCGTCACCAATTGCAGAATGAATATGCAATGCCACATATCCAACCTCATGATCATCAATCTCTATCTGAAGTCTTTCTCTCAGAATTGTTTTCAGTGTTTCCGCAATTTTAAATTCACTGTAGAAAAGAACCTTGATATCCTCTGTCAGCGGATTGCTGATCTGCTCATTTCTGCGGATTCTTGCGACTGTAAAAGAAATATGGTCAGCAAGTGGAAAAAGAATCCCTCTGTCTATGGAATCTCCAAACACTTTCTGTGATTCTGTCAGAATTGCATCTGCAATCTCCAGATACTCCGGCTCTATTCCCTTTACCAGTTCCTTCGCAGATCCACGCTCTGTCTCCTGTTCCAGACGATATGTAGTGCATCCCTCCGGCTTATCAAAACGCTGGCTGACCTTTTTTCCAAAGCCAACACTTTTGATTTCCAGATCCCCCCTGCAAAAAGGTCATCCTTTTCAATTCACGTGCGTAAAAAAACAGTCAGATAATCAAGATGTCATCTCTTTTGATCATCCAACTGTTTTTTGATAACAATATTATTCCAGTGTCTCCACCGCAAACAACGGTTCACCGGCCTTAATCTCACCGTTTGCCAGAAGTCTGATCCTCTGGTTGTCTTCCGGTTCAGTATCAAGGATAGGGGAAGTGATAGACGGAGCATTAGCAGTTAAGAACTCCAAATCCAGTTTCATCATCGGATCACCTTTTTTCACTTTCTGACCCTCTGTTACCAGGATTTCGAAGCCTTTTCCTTCTAGTTTTACAGTGTCGATTCCCATATGAAGAAGCATAGGGATACCGGAATCTGTCTGGAAACCTATAGCATGTTTTGTATCAAAAATAAACTCAACTTCACCGTCTGCAGGTGCATATACAGTACCTTCTGTTGGTGTCACCACTGCACCGTCACCCATCATTTTTCCTGCAAATCCTTCATCCGGTGCATTAGAAAGATCTGCTGCGATTCCGTCTACAGGGCTGTAAATGATTGCTGTTTTTCTGATCTTTTCTTCTTTTACAGGTGCCAAGGACTGTGCTGTACCTGCATTTTTGTCCTCAACCTCTGCACTGTTCTGTACATTATCCGGTGTCTCATCTGCGAATTCGTTGGGAGCAGTCTCCAGATATTCTTCCAGCTTCGCCTTGATAACAGTTACATGAGGTCCATAGATAACCTGTACGCCCTGTCCTTTTTTTACGATTCCTCTGGAATCTGTCTGTTTCAGAAGTTCATCATGAACTTTCTCAGGCTCTGCAACTGTGATACGAAGTCTGGTCGCACAACAGTCAACATCTACGATATTTTTCTTTCCGCCAAGGCCTCTGGTGATCAGTTCACTTACCGGATCACCGGAGGTTGCTGCAGCTGCACCGGCTGTCTTTCCGGCTTCTTTTCTTGCATTTACATCAGCTTTTGTATAAAGCTTTGTCTCTGTATCATCATCTTCACGTCCAGGAGTCTTGAAATTAAATTTCCTGATCATAAATGTAAAGATTACATAATACAGGATAAAGTAAATAATACCAACCGGAATGATCCTCAGCCAGCTTGTTTTTGCATTTCCCTGCAGAATGCCAAAGAGGAACAGGTCAAGGAAACCTCCTGAGAAAGTAAGTCCTACTGCAATATTCAGCATATGTGCGATCATATAAGCCGCACCTGCCAGAATCACCTGAACTACGAACAATGCCGGAGCTACAAACAGGAATGAGAATTCCAGCGGTTCAGTGATACCAGTAAACATACATGCCAGCGCTGCGGAAAGAAGAAGTCCGCCTGCCGCTTTTTTCTTCTCAGGTTTTGCACAGCGATACATAGCCAGCGCTGCTCCCGGAAGACCAAAAATCATAAAGATAAACTCACCAGAGAAATATCTGGTTGCATCCGCACTGAAATGTGCTATATTTGCAGAATCAGCAAGCTGCGCAAAGAAGATATTCTGTCCGCCCTGCACCACCTGTCCTGCAACTTCCATAGTTCCGCCCACTGCTGTCTGCCAGAATGGCATATAAAATACATGATGCAGCCCAAAGGGGATCAGTGCTCGTTTAATAATACCAAAAATCAGAGTTCCCAGATATCCACTGCCTGTTACCAGACCGCCCAGAGCATAAATACCGTTCTGAACTGCCGGCCATACAAAATACATCAGGATTCCCACAAACATATATACGATCGTGGAAATAATCGGTATAAATCTTGAGCCGCCAAAGAATGACAGTGCATTCGGAAGCACAATTTTGTGGAAACGGTTATGAAGTGTCGCAACACCAAGACCTACGATAATACCGCCGAATACACCCATCTGCAGAGACTGGATCCCGCATACAGAAGTAATGGTTCCTTCCAGTACATCTGCTGCTATCTGACCGTCTGCTGTGATTTCATTGTTGATAAGAAGCATGGCACTGACAGCCACATTCATAACGAAATATGCAATCAGCGCAGAAAGAGCAGCAACCTCTTTCTCTTTCTTTGCCATACCAATGGCAACACCAACAGCAAAGATCAGCGGCAGATTGTCAAATACAGCACTTCCAACCTTGTTCATAATGATCAGAAGAGAATTAAGTAATGTTCCACTTCCCAGGATCTTCTGCAATCCATAGGTAGCGATGGTTGTTTCATTTGTAAAGGAACTGCCGATACCAAGTAGCAAACCTGCAACAGGGAGAATTGCGATCGGAAGCATAAAAGATCTTCCCACACGCTGCAAAACTCCAAAAATCTTGTCTTTCATGTTCTTTTGTCTCCTTTTCCTTATTCGTGCGAATAAACCGTCTTGTTTCCGGGAGATTAAAACCTTCTGACATATGATTATTCCGCGTTTTACCACAAAGAATACATCAAAAAAAGGCACTAACCCCCATAAACATTAAAAAATAACATTTATGACCGGTTAATGCCTGCCTGTCCAGTAACACACCAAATCTGTGCTATACTATAAAAGATTATTTATTCCCTGTCAAGATACTCAGGAAAATTTTTTACAAAATATTTTTGCATTTCATGAATCGATCTCTGTAATGACCATTTATTATTTTTCAAAGCCGCAACATTCTCTGCATCCTTCTGATCTGATAGAAATTTATTGATTTCCCACTGCTGCAGGCTGCACGTTCAACTTGATCACTCTGTCTTCCCATTTTAATCCATTCAAATCTACAGAAATGTACACCCATTCATCGCTGAGTTTAAGCTCTTTTCAGAGGGATTTTATCTGTTTCTCTCTTCCAGATATTCCAGACATTCATTCACACCTTTAATACCAAGTTCCTTGCACACTTTATCCTGAATTTCCACCAGACATTCCAAAAGAAGAGGATTAAACATTCCGCATTCTCCATTCAGGATCATTTCCATTGCCTTCTCATGAGAATATGCTTTCTTATATACCCGGTCACTTACCAGGGCATCATACACATCTGCCAGTGATACCACCTGGGCAGATATAGGGATTTCTTCTCCCTTCAGGCCATCCGGATATCCTTTTCCATCATAACGTTCATGATGCCAGCGGCATATTTCATAGGCATATTTCATCATCTCTTCATCATGATACATTTCCAGCCTGTCAAGCATCCGGGCACCTATGATCGTGTGCTGCTTCATGGCTTCAAATTCTTCCTTTGTAAGCTTTCCGGGTTTATTCAGAATTTTTTCGTCAATTCCAATCTTACCGATATCATGAAGTGCGGAAGCTGTGGCGATCATATGCTGCTGAGACCAGGAAAGATCGTAATTCTCTGATTTTCGCATCAATTTCTCTAGCAAAAGCTGAGTCAGAATATTAATATGCAACACATGAAGCCCGCTTTCACCATTTCGGAACTCTACAATCTGACTGAGAATCCCGGTCATCATACGGTTGTTTTTCTCTTTCTCATAAATCTGATCTGTTACCAGATGGATCAGACGCCTTTGCTTGGCATAAAGCTTGATCATATTGATAACCCGCTGATATACCACCTTAGCATCAAATGGTCTGCTTATATAATCTGAAGCCCCCAGTTCGTAGGCACGGCGGATATAACTCTCTGATCCTTCACTGGAAATCATGATCACCGGTATATCCTCGATCCATTTATCTCTGTTCATATAGGCGAGTACTTCAAATCCATCCATTTTGGGCATAATAATATCTAACAGGACCAATGAGATTTCAGTTCCATACTGCTCTAACATCTTCAGAGCCTCTTCCCCGTCACAGGCCTCCAGTATCCGGTATTCTTTTCCCAGAATTTCCTTAAGTATCTCTCGGTTCATTTCAGAATCATCAACAACCAGAAGCTGGGGCAGGTTCCTTTTTTCCATCTTGTCTGTATTTTGCTTCTGCTCCCACCGGGTCACTACTATATTTTTATGTCCCTTGGCCATATACATAAGTCGGTCTGCTTTGGTGAGTGCTTCCTCCAATCTGCCATGGGTAAACATAGCTCCACCAATGCTCACTGAAAGCTTCAGACGATTAAAACCCGGAATATGCGTCGCATGGATCTTCTCCTGGATCATACGGAGCTTCTGTGAAAAGACTTCCTTCTCAATTCCGGGCAGGATCAGCAGAAATTCATCTCCTCCATAGCGCACCAGAATATCCGTACGACGGATATAATGCCGAATTACATTCACTACGGTTGTCAGTACCAGGTCTCCTCCATCATGACCATAAGTGTCATTGAACAATTTGAAATCATCCAGATCGATAACTGCAACTCCGGCATTCAAAGACATATTTTTGACTTTTTCCTCAAAATATCTGCGATTATACGCCCCTGTCAGCACATCCTTATACAGCTTTTCACTATATACCGTCAGCTTTTCCGTCAGTTTTTCATATCCTTCCTCATCTGTCAGCGTGTTCTCGTCCAGCTTTTTCAGCATTTCCATTACATAAGGCTCACTGTCAATCTCCAGATACCTTGCAAATACCTGATACATATCAGAATCAAGAAATTCAATTTTGGATGTCTGTTTCTTCTCCTCCAGTGCTTTAAGGGAAATACAATTCTCACATCTTTTATCTTTATTCCAGAAAGCATAACACTGGCAAAGATTTTCTCTTCCTGCAAGCTTACTTTCCATTCCGGCAGCCTGCAGATCACTCCCTTTCAGGAGGCGGACTACATCAAAAATCTCCCGAAGCACCTCCATTTTATTCTCTGCTTCCTGCATCGTCATTTGTTTCCACTCAATCATTATTCCCAGCCTCTCACGAACAACAGCTTTTTTCTGCAATATAAACTTGTATTATTATACCACTTACTCATCATGCAGTACAACAATAATATTTTTTCCTAATTTCTTAATTTCATAAAGGGAGCGCCTCAAGAAGCTGTCGAACCTCCAGCAGAAAGGAGGTGGACTCCATGGAAGAAATTCTCACCACATTTCTTGTCTCTGTTATAGCAGGCGTAGTTAGCTACTACATATGCAAATGGCTGGACAGCAGACGATAGACAGCAACAGTCTAAACGGAATAACTCACTGTAACGAGCAAGAAAGCCCCCAGAGCTGGCACTCTGAGGGCTTTTGTTTTGCTTCACGGAATCTCACCACATTCCTTAGCTACTGTTAGTATATGCGCAATGTGCCAAAAAGTCAACTCAAAAATAGTGGGTGAAAAAGCCGCAGGCTGGATGGGTGCCAGTCTGTGGCTATCTTAAGATAATCTTATTTACCTTCCGTAGTTTTACATTGCAAAATCTTCTCCAGTTCAGCTACTCTTTTAAGTGCTTCTGCTGTCTCTTTCTGGGCTTTTATTTTTTCTTTTTCAGCAGAATCCGCTCTCTGGCGTTCTCTTTCTGTATTTTTGCGTTCAGCTTCCTGACCTTTTTCATACATAATCGTATCTCTCTCAAAACCCTTCATATAGACTAACGACACCTCCCCGTCCCGCTTCACGATATCCACCATCTTCTGGATATCTTTCAGTGTATCATTTACTGCATTTGTCTGGGTTGTGTTCTCCATATAGTTCAGGAACTGCCGGAGTTCTTCGGATATGTCATCCCCCTTTGTACCCTTAGTATACAGTACAGTTGTCTGAGCGCCATCATCATATGGCATTTCCGGTTCTTCTACGCACATATTTCGTATTGTATATTTCACTCTGTCGTAACCAAAAGGATCATAATTACAGATAAAGATCACGTATACTCTCTTTAACTTTCCAAAATCCTCTCCTGATTTCAGACTGCGGCTGTCTATGATAGCATGATAAAAGCGGATCCTCTGTGGAAATGCGGCAATATACTTTGCTTTATCATTCTTATCCGGCTCCAGATCATAGATAGATGCATCCTCTGACGCATCTATCTCAGCACTGTCATCGCTTTCTACATAAACATCCAGACGGGCTCCCCGCAGATCCGTATTCAATCCCCCATAGGATTTCTGTGCGATCACTTTCAGATTTCGAAACTCCCTGTTAAACAGAAGTTTCAGAATCTTCCGTGTAAACTTCTCTCCCATTTCAGGATATGTCATCATGGCATTGAAGAGAAAATCATCCAGCAGGTTTAACTCTTCCAGTTTTTTTCTTCCATTCTGCATCTGCATGCTCCTTTCCTTATGATGGAAGAAACAGCAGGTTCCTGCAGAATTTATATGTGCCGTTGTACTGTTTCCACCATATTTATTTCAGTTTCATATGTGGAATCAGATTTGACCGAACGGCCTTAGAACTTTCCCAGATATGTAATTTCAGTGTAGCAAATGGCAGATGGGATGTCAACCTTAGAATGCGAAAAAGCCACAGGCTGGGTAGATGCCAGTCTGTGGCTTAGTTAGATTTTTATATTTTTTTAGAGAAATTTTAAAGCAAATTTTGTTTCTTTATTTTCCCGACATGGGGTGCGACCCCGCCAGACCGCTTAAATTGACGCCAAGTTACCAACATTGTGATCCGATAAGTTTATAGAGTTTGAACCTTGCACTGCTTTCACTGATCCATGCGCATTTCTGTTACAGTTAACAGTATTATTTAATCTTTATTGTTTTCTCAATTTCAAAATTCTCCCCGGCATAATTTATACCTGCCTTTATCTTGCATGACTCAGCCCACTGAGAAAAAGTCACCTCTACTTTATCCGTATTATTTGACTTTGAACTATGATGATTAAATGTTGCAGGCCAATCACCAGACCACTGTACATCAATGTCATTTTTAACATTGCCATCAATTGTTACCTGTAACCAATAAGAAGCAGTTCCTCTCTTTGAAACTTCGTCCATACCTTGTATGCTCAATTGTACATCTGGCCTTCGAACCTGGAGAGTTTTAACAGCATATTTTACAGAATTTTGAGTGGTATGATATTCAGCTTTTATAACATATGTGCCAGGTCTGTCTGCGGAAAAGACAACTTTACTATTTTCGCCACATTGTGATGTATATACATTTAAATTCGTTTTCCCATCATTTACATACCATGTAACATCTTTATTCACAGATTCATTTTTTCTGTTCTGCAATTCCAGATATAATTCTTTATTTTCGCCTATTTCAATACTGTCACTTCCACTTGAAACAATGTTTGAAGAAAAACTTGGTTCGGTAAGTATGAATTTAATAGGTTCCTCAAAAAGAGCATTATTCTTATTTGAAAAAATTACACCCGGAATTCTTTGCAGTGTAGCCGTAGCAGTTTCTTCACTTCCATAATCCTTAGTATTATCAGCCGGATAATAATCCCAATTCTTTTTGTCAGAGGATAATTTAGCTGTCCCACCAAGATTTCCACGAATAGAAAATTCAGATAAATCTGTCTTATTGACATTATCACATATACGCAATTTGGATTCTACTCCATTCGCATCATATACTTTTACCTGAACCTGCATTAAATATGATTCTCCAATATATGCATGCTGTTTATCTTCATTCAGAGGTATTATTTCTATTCCATTAGCTACTTTTACTTCCTTTTCAGCGTGAAGACTAATTTCTTCATTCTGATACGTTACACCAGTATAATCCGCATGCAAAACAAATCCGCTTTTTGCAGTCTTTGAAATACGAATTGTTGTTACATTATTATTCGAAGGATCAATACTAATTCCTGTATAAGTTCCCCCTAAACTCCAATTAATATTTTTTATATAATTTATATTACTCTTATCATAAGAAATTGAAAAACCATATTGATGATGTGGACTACAGGCATAATTATCATCTGCTGAAACTATATCAGTACTATCCTTTGGATCTCCCAAGGTAATTCCCTCAGTTTCATGGCTCCATATGACACTAAATTGATTTATTTTTTCAATATGAACATCTACAATGTCATACCCTGCACGTTCTGTCAAATTCACTGTTGCTTTAACATTCCAACTTCCAATGTCATTCTCCGCAAAATTTCCTCCAACACTGTAATCGGATGCGTTCTCCGGTTTTTTTGTTGTAGTGATGTTCACAATAGCTGATGTATTATTTCCATCTATGGTTTCTACTACTTGTCCGCCTTCCATATATGTACAGTGAAGTTCTTTTTTTGTACCTACTGTGTATGTCGCATCATTTCCCGGCAATGACAGATCTATTCTGGCAATATCGACAGTAATTGTATTTGAAACATTATGTTCACTGTTTGTAGCACGCACAGTAAACGAACCTTTATCAGAAATTCCAGCTTCTGAATCTACTGAAATCTGACCCGCAGAAGTAACCTTTGCATATGAGCAATTATCAGGCTTGTCCATTGTCCAGATTACAGGTACATTTTCTTCTCCTTTTGTCCCATCACTGTATACATACTTCCAGTTAATTTCAGAATTTAAATCCAAACCATTATATCCTGCTGCAACCAGAACACTCTTTGTTTCTGTTTCGATTCCTGTTACAATCCTGTTATTATTAATCCTAATTGTTACCGGTGCAGATGTAGCTGTCTGTTTTCCGTCTGCTGTCCTGGCAGATACAGTTACAGTGATGGTTCCTGTGGCATTATTGTTGACTGTAAGTTTTCCATATGTAGGGTCCAGAACAGGGAAAGAAGCTTTATCCGCTCCATCTGTAATCTTCCACACTACAGTTGTCGGATCTATAGGTCCGCTTGCATCGTACGAAAGAATTTTAGAATTACCTACATCAATAGAATCCGGTGCACCTACAATCGTGATTCTTATATCTGTGCTTCCGGCAGTTGCAAACGCATCATCTGGTTTTAAAACCTGAATCTTGTTTCTGAGATTAACCGTATGAAGAGTTTTAACTTTCTTTCCATTATTTTCTGTAGTTAATCGGAAACGCACAATACGCTCGCTCTCTACCTTTGTCACGTCTGCTGTAAAATTCTCAATTCCTTCTGCAAATACAGAACGCTTAATTAACTCTTTAGAGTCTCTTGCTGTATCTGAACCATTTCCTGAAATAATTCCTGTCTGATTCTCTTCGTCACCTTCTGCTGCAACTGCAATATCGATATTCTCCGCATTTTCTCCAGAAGTTCCTCTCTCATTCTTAATCTGCTGTGATTCTGGATTTTCTCCTCTTCCATTCTCATCCTTCTCTTCTGTACTGCTGCTTGCCTTTGTGTACTGACGTTGGCTGTAGTAAAGTTTTCCTTCACTTCCCACCCAGTCTAATACATCAAATACATAACGACTTGTTCCATCACCGTTCTCATATTCGTTACAGGTAATAAATGTTTTGGAAGCCGCATTGGAATCATCAATATCACTTCTTATCTGCTCTCCCATATCAGTTCCTGAACCATATGCATAATACACACTTCTGTTTGCATCTATGATCAGATCTTCTATCGCATTTAAAGTCTCCTGAGCATCTATCTGAGATTTTGTATTACCGGATACACCTCTGAACAGATTGGATCCCGTACCGATCAATGTCACTACAACACCTGAAAAAATTGCAATGATCGCCACTGTAACAATCATTTCTATCAAGGTAAAACCGGCATTGTTCTGTATTCCTTTTCTGATTGTATCCTTTTGTGTTCTAAACATTCATCAATTCTCCTCATACATTATCTCATAGCTTTAGGATCATAAATTCACAAGATTTCTACTTAAACCGTTTTGTTATTTCGCCTTAACAGAATATTTTCCGGTTTTTATATTCAGGGTAATCACTCTGGTACGCATTCCACCACTAACCGTAATAGACTGGCAATATAGCGAACTGGTATCTCTGTTCAATGGAATATCATGTCCGTCTTTAAGAACTTTCAAAATTTCATTCTGTTCCCACGCATTTGACTGAATGGGAAGAAATCCACCTGTTGCGCGGTCATATGTGAGAATAAGAGAATTCTTACTATTGTTCTCTTCATCATTATCATTCCATAAATTATGAACAATCCCTTTGCTATCCTGATAGCTGATTCTTGTTCCGGCAGGAGCAATTTTTTCCGAATCAGCACTTCTTATTTTGGATGATGATTCACTGTCTTTTCCTCTGTCAAGATAATAAGTGATATAATAACCATCAGAACGATATTCCAGCTTCATTTCTCCGACAAGTCTGTTCATTGCTTCCCGTCTTGTTTTATCAAGCGCAGCTGTTATGGAATTCGTTGCGCGCTGAACACGAAAACCAAGTACCGAATTCAGGGAGGGAACAATAATCCCAAGCAAAATGGCAAAAATTGATACAGTAATAACCATCTCAACAAGAGTAAAACCCGTATTTTTCTTTTTACAGCAGTTTAATCTTAATTTACACATTTTTTTCTTTAACACTACTCTTTTCTCCAGTTTTCATAGGTAACGCAGTCAGCCAGATCATAGGTATCAGAAACCCTTCCTGTATCCGTAGTTTCATCTGAGGTATTTGTATTTCCCAAGACATACTTATCACCCTCCCAGAAGAAACTCTTTGGTGATATTTTCTTATTTTCACCCTCAGTCTTATTCATCTGAGCCTGAAATACTCTTGCAGCTTCCAGAGGTGCAGACTCCAGACTTGCTCCCGCTCCAAGGGTAATCCTTCCCTTTGCCATAATAATTCCCTGGAAATGAACTCCTTGATCAATTATGACATCACCGGTACATACAACGAGACGTAATTTATCTGCCATAGCAGAAGTAATCTTCAACGGTTCATCTTTTCCACTAACTTTAGTTTCTGATGTCGTACCATCGTCATTTTTTATTTGAAAGGTACTGAATTTTCCATTATGTACCATGATTGCCTGCAGACCGTCATCCTCATCCGCTGTAAATTCTTCCTTAAGACTTTCCGGATGCTTCTCCTGCAAAAACTGAACCATTTCTTTTTCATTGACCATATTGTCAAAGACATTCCTGTCTGTATCTTCTTTTTCATTATGAGCCAATCCGTCAGAGTCTTTTACTTCTTTATTCAGAAGGTCTACACTGGTAATCATTTTTCTGTTTAATGCATACCACATATTCTGATAATTTGTCTGCTCCTGAAGGAGAGCCTGCGAAACCTCCGGACTGGTGGCAACAGCCATATTGCCTTTAGCAGTAGTTCCATTTTCTGTTGCTTCACCGCCCTCATAAGAAAGAACATTTCCATTTGTAACATAACGGATATAATTCTTCATATCCTTTACCTGGATTCCGCTATTCGTACCACTGAAATAGAAAGATAAATATTTATCCAGATTTGTCTTTACTGTAGAATTATTCATATAATAATCATACATAAAATCTGAAGATGCCTTACTGTCTTTAAAATTCAGATAAAAATATACGTATCCCTCATCTGCATTATTACTGTAGAAAACTTTCTGAACAGGCTTCGCAGAATCTATGCCAATTTCGTTCAGAGATTTATTTCCCAGTTCTAACACTTTCACATCCATTTTCAAAGGAACAGAATTCATCTGTTTCAGTCCGCTGCTTTCGTAATCTGAATAGGACATCGGATTTTTAATTTCCATTTCAGAATTCTTTAATTTGGAAGCATCTATCAATTCTGACGGAAGCAGATATGCCAGCTGTGTTCCCTTCACAGTAATACTTTCTCCCATCATAACATCATTAGAGTTACTTTCTCCATTAACAGACTTTACTTTTGATGTTCCGATGTAGCTTCTGCCTGCCAGCATTATTTTTCTCACACCGGACAAATCCAATGTGGTATTCTTCCCATTGATTACGATAGAACTGCTCAAAGCAGTATCACTCCATCTCTTCTTTGGATTATCATACATATAGTTATTCAAAGAACTTCTGGCAGATTCCGGATAGCCGTATCCATAATATTCGCCCTGTACAGTAACCCTGCTGCCGCTTCCTGATTCTATAGTTAAATCATCTGACAGATATGTCGTTCCCAGAAGATTAACCTGTGCTGATGATAATTTCACACCCTGAGCCCAGAGAGTTACACCTGCTTCGCTGGTAAATGACGCATTCGGCTCCATATAAATCTCTCCGGCACTGACAATCTTATCGCCACTTTGTATATCCAGATTAGCTCCGGATTTAACCCAGATACTTGTATAAGGATTCTTCTCCAAAATCGTATTATCATTAATATCCTGTAAAATGCCAGAATAAATACTTCCTGAAATTGTGGTATTACCGCCTTCACAGATAATTCCCTTACCTGCCACTACAATCATATTCATAAGATCCGGAAGTGTAGATGGTGTAGGAAACTGCACTTTCGGAATTCCCAATCTGATATCTGTTTCTATTACAGATGCATATCCTTTAGGATCAACATAAATCACCTTAAGATTTTTTAACAAGATTCCATTTTTATTATCTTTTGTCATTACCGGTTCTTTATTGGATGGTGTGGTAACAATCAAAGTCTCATTCTCGTTGATTTTCATGTCAAGATACTTTTTCAGATAATCCAGATCATATTTGCTTTGATCCGAGTCTTTTTTCAACCGATTTGCCAGTTTTTTAATAAATTCATTTATAAAATCATTCTGTCTCTGTTTATCAAGAACAACATCTGTTGAATTTTCATCTTTATCATAAGTTTCCAGAACCTTGATATATGCCTCTGACATGGAGTTTCCTACATCTTCCTGAAGTCCTACGCGAATTTCTTCAATTGCACGCTCAGCAGTATAAAAACTGTCTTTTCCCTTTAAATCTGTAATTTTCATCTGAAAATTACTCAGAGCCATATACAGAACAAGAAGTCCAAGGATTCCGATAAAAGACACTGCAATAATTACAGTAATCAGTGAAAAACCTTTATTCTGTTTTCCGGCTGTATCTTTCTGACCATTCATATTATCGCTCCCTGTTATCAATTCTCTTTCGCTCCGTCCAGGCTTGCAACCAGTTCATCTTCCGGAAATCCTTTTTCAGCTGCACCTGATTTATATACCTTCACTTTTGCTGTATAGATTCTGTCTGTTTCTATTTTATCATCAAGACCATTATAGCTTAATATCTGTTTCGCCGCTGTTCCGGTTTTCTTTCTGTCATTCTCTCCCTTGTCATTCACAGCCTGATAAGTCAGTTGCATTTGATTAATACGGGGACGGGTAAGAATTTGATCAAAATCACTGATATTATAATCCAGATTTGTCCTCAGTTTCGTCTGAGCCTTATAAAGACTGGTATTTGTGTTCCAGTTTGTATGCTCCAATTTGTCAGGACATTCTTTTATCGTCAGTGACATACGGTAGAAATTTTCCTGAGAGGAAGTTGGTATATTATTTTCTTCATCTCTTTGTTTTGTCACATATACATTGACAGGATAATTATTTACATTTTCTATAATAATGTTATCCAGGGTTTTTGTACTGTTTTTAACTTTATTCTCATAATTAGGGTAATAAAAAATATACAGGTTTTTCAGTTTAGCTTCTGCCTCTGAACTATAAAAAGTCAGATACTCACTTTTATAGGTGCAGAAACATCCTTTAATATCTTTTTCTTCTGACTTCCCTTTACATGGACAGATATCCATGCGTTCATACTTATTTCTACCTTCCTTTACATAATTATACGCATTCAAGATATATTTAGCATCTACCTTAATTGTTCCGCCACTTTCTTCAATTTTTACATAAAGCGTTCTTCTCGTCTGCTTATAAATATCTTCCGGACTAAGTTTTTCTGCTGGTCTGGGATGTTGTGAAGTAAATTCTTCCGTCAGCTTTTGCTTTTCTTCTTCTGATGTTGCATTTTTGATATAATCAGCCAAATCTTCATCCCACAGTTTTTGTGCTGCCTGAAGCTGTCCATTCGCTATAACCTCCATTGCATTCTTATCCCAGTTTTTCCCCATGATCAAAAAGGCATTTGTTTTAGTATCCAATTTAGCAATGTTAGGTGCCAGATAATCATTTTTTCCTTCATCATTATTAGTAAGTGTCTTCTTTTTATATCCGGAACCTTCTCCACCATTAAACTCTATCAGTGCATCAAAAGACTCATGATTACCCGGCACATTTGTAAGTTCAAAATAATACTTGGAGACATTATTGCCTGTTTTTCTGGGATTGAATTCATAGCTTTTACCCTCATCCTTGGAAATAACAGATGCTGTTACCTTTGATGTATCCTCTCCATCCAGAGTATTGTAGAGACGCACATCGTTATAGTTACTTCCATCCTTTATGACTTCCTTTACCCCGATAGAGTTCCCTGTTTCAGTATTGATTCTGTCTCTTTCAGAATCAAGAAAAGAAAGTCTCGCCTGTCCGTTCAGAAAATTAATGGGATAATTAAATGCCAGTGAAACATCCTCAAAATCTTTGGATTTAATCTCTTCCATAATATTCTGCGCTACTGTTGTTGCCTCAAGATAAAGATTTGATTTCTTATTGATTCTCTGAGAAGTTACGAAGCTCTGAAGAAGCACTGCTGCTGTTATGGAAAAAATACTAACCGCAACAATCACCTCTAACAATGACATACCTGCATTCGATTTTTCCCTCTTTTTTCTGTCCATCCCAATGCTCCTTTCTGTGTCCGGTTATCTATAAAAACACAGTTAGAGGGGCTCTGATTTCTCTCCCCTCTAACATACTTTCCCTATTGCGCCTGTCCAGTCGTTTCAGCAGCGGCTGCGTCCTGCGTGTTTGCTCCTTCCTGACTGTCTGTTGTCTGGCCGTCAGCGCCAGTGTCGGAAGCCGCCTGTTCTGTGTTTGTCTCTGCGGCTTTCGTTTTGTTCTTCTTGCTTTTTTTGCTCTTTTTGCCTGACTCTATTGTTCCGAAAATATTATCTGTTCCGTATGCTACGCTTCCTGCATCCGGTTCTGTATAAGTCTGGCCTGTTCCTGCCATGAAAAACAGGTTTACTGTAATGCTGCCCGAAAGATTTCCTGTTGAGGAGTCAAAGGAGGCATTCACATTGTCAAGTGTCATCCTGCCTGTCTGGTCAGCCAGATAATCAACCATATCCTTCAGGCTGGCATAGGTTCCTGTAAACTGCATGGTATCCTGTGTCCGGTAGAGTACAGGACTGGTGAACACGCTGTTCAGATTCTCCACTTCTGCATCAGAGGCAGCCTGACGTTCTTTTTCTCCTATTACATCTGTGCCCTCAATTTCATCAAGCTGAGACTGAGTCTGCTCATTTGCCTGATCTGAGAGAGTCTGGTCAGGCAGACCTGCCAGAGGATCTTCTGTACTTCCGTCCAGGGAAGCCACAAACTCTCTTGTGCCCAGACCTACATTGGAGATCTGCATGTCCAGGGAATTCTCCATATTCATGGAAAGTACGATTCCGTCTTCAGGACGGATATCTGCCGGAAATGCAGATGTATATTCGCTGACCTTTGCATTGATATCTTCTGTTTCTTTCAGATAAAAATCCCTGTCAGCAGCCAGCTTCAGCAGGTCATCCAGCCTTGTCTTCAAAGGTTCGGTTGATGCCTGGATGCTCTGTGCCTCTTCCATCTGCGGTCTGTACCCGAAGAAATATCCTGCTGCAAAAACACCTACTCCAAGAAACATCAGCAGTATTTTTTTATCACGCATAGAAATATTCATGTCCATAATTAATCCTGCCTCCTATTACTCTCCTGAGCTGTCCAGCGGTGCCGGATCTGAATATGTACAGAGTACACTTAAGGATACGGTTCCATCCTCAGCCTCGTCAATTCCTGTAGTGGTTACAGTAGACAGGCTCTCAAAGGTACGAAGCTGCATGATCGTGTTCGCTGCTGCCGATTTGCTGCCTACACGCATGGAAAAGCTGACCTGCGTTCCTGTAGAGCTGAAGTTCTCCACTGTAATATCCGAAGGCATTTTCTCTTCCAGCTCTTCGATAAAATTCTTAAGTCCCTCATTTGGGGTATTTGTATACTGATACATATTCTGATAATTGTCATACTGTGCCTTTGCACTGGTATAAGCACTGTAAATCTCCTCAATGGAGCTCTCTTCTGAGATTCTCTGATTCAGCCGCTCCTGCTCATGCTGCTGATAAATACGGTTTGCATATCCTGCCACTGTCAGCACAACTCCTGCCACTGTTCCGACCACACAGATAATGATGGCACCGCTCAAAGTCTCTTTCTTTTCTTTCTTCTTTCTGTTGACCTTATCCATCAGGTTTACACCTGAAGTGCCCGGTGAAAGAACTGCAGCGTAAAGGCAGGCTTCCTGTGCGTCCCCGCCAGCAGGCAGGGCAAAATTCTTAAACTCCTGTAATACGTCCACCTGCTGTCCCAGCTCATTGGTGAGAAGGAGCATCAGCCCCTTTACCCGCGCACCAAGACCGCAGCATACGATAGAATCAAAATTTGTATCCGTATGGCGGGAAATATAATAATCCATAATACGGGAAATATTTCCAATCAGGTATCTGAGGCTCTCTGTCACCTCAGCCCTGGCAGTTTCCAGCTTTCTCTCCTCATCAGAGATTTCTTCGTCAAAAGACTCCATGTCAAGGAAAGGATTGATACATTTTCTGCTGCAAAGCACATCCAGAGCCTCATTTACATCCAGCCTGTCCCCAAACTCCGGGAAAGCCCTTACTGTCTCTGCCGCACTGTCCACACCGTAATTAATATTACGCTGGAGGGTCAGCTTGCCGTCCTGGATGATCGTAATGCTGGTTCCCGTATATTCCACCTTAACCAGAATATGAGTTCCTTTTGCATACTCATCCTTTACCGAATGATAAATACTGTCACCTGTGTAGGTGATCCCTGTCATTGTCAGTCCTGCATTCTCCGCAAACTCACTGTAAGCTGCTGAGATTGCTTTCGGAGCGGCATAAACCATCAGATGGTACTGCTTTGTCTCTTCCTTTCCGTCCTCAGATTTCTGGCTCTCCACATCGACCACACTGTAGGACAGCACATACTTACTCACATCAATGGGAAAATAATCTGTGGCATTTGCCTCTATAATACTCTGTATCCTGTTTGCTTTCACAAAAGGGATACGAACTTCCCTGCTTGCGATCCTGGTAGAACCTGTGGCAAAATATACTTTCTTTGTCCTGATCTTTCTCTGGGAAAGCTCTGCCTTAAGATTCTTCCCGAGAGTTTTTGTATCACGGATCTGTCCATCCTCCACAGCCCCCTGAGGTGCCGGTATACAGAAACAATTATGGATTTTGCCCTTTTTGCCACGTACTTCAACTTCCGCAACCCTGATCTGAGATGCCTCTGCCTCTATACTCAAAATTTTCGCCATTTGTATTTTCCCTCCGTATGAGCCGCTGCCCTCTACAGACAACCGCCCTTTTTCAATTACAAAAATAAATTTTAACAGATAAAACATTTTAAAACTCATTTTTCTAACTGAAAAATTCTATGATTTTCAGTTAAAAATTAATGACAGATACCAGCTGATCCACTTATTTCCCCACAAAGCAGCCAGCAAAATCCCGGCTGACAGATAAGGACCCATGGCAAGCATACGCCCTGCCTTCTTCCTCACCATGCGGATAATATGGACCACAGAGCCAATAATACATCCCAGCACAAAAGCCAGCAAAATCAGCTTCCATCCAAGGATTAGACCACAGGCAAACATCAGCTTAATGTCACCCCCGCCGATCGCTCCACCACCACTCACCAGATAAAGAATCTCCAGCACACCACTGACACAGACCATCCCAATCAGATGCTCCACCAGATTCCCCCTGTCAAGCACAGCCATGGCAACTCCAAGGACAAACAGAAACACATTGATTCCAAAAGGAATCTCATACGTCCGCCAGTCAATCACACTCAGAACCAGAAGAGCTGACGCCATCAGGCAATAGATCAGGCTGAAACTGTTCAGACCATTAACTGCACAAATCATTACATAGATAAATCCGTTCACTGCTTCGATCACAGGATACTGCGGTGAAATCGAAGAGCCACAGTTACGACACTTTCCCCCAAGCACCAGCCAGCTAAACACCGGAACCATATCATACCACTTAAGCTTCTTCCCACAGGTCATACAATGAGACGGCGCCGTCACAATGGACTCATGTAACGGAATCCGGTAAATACAGACATTCAGGAAACTTCCAATGGTAATTCCGAATATAAAAACAACTATGTAGGGGAGTAAATTTAAAAAAAGGAGCATAGGAAAATCCTTTCGTTTTTATCGTTATTTGGCATCTTCTGAGCCTTATTCTGTTGAAATGAAACATTAGTTTTGGTTAGACTTCTTTATTTGTAGTAAGCCATATGAATATTTCGAGAATCATAGGTATTCACCTTATGATTCCCGAAATCATTATTTAGCTTAATGTCATCTTAATCTGATAATTCTTTTTATAAGCTATAGCAGATTAAAAATAATGTGATATGCAAATTTTTATTACTGAATTCCGTCAGTACCAGTCTTCATATAGTTTGCAAATGGATCTGTAGTAGTTCCATCTCCATCTACCTTATAGCTTACGCTTGTCCCACCATCTTCGTTAACAGTTACTATAGCTATAATAGCTGCACTTTTTCCGCTCTTCCATTTTTTAGACTTAGTAACGGTATCGAACCAATTCGGGATAGTTTTATCCATTTCTTCTTTGAGTTTTGTAACATCAGTGGTATTCTTTCCTGGAGTAATAGTTGTTGATTTATCCGTACCAGTTGCTTTAACCGCACTAATTTTAATTGTATAAGTGTCAGCTACAAGTTCATTCGTAGGATCAGCTGCGAAAACTTTAACTACTTTAACCATCTCATCCATATTACTAGCATCTGCTGCTTTTCTGGATTTCTCTACATATTTAGTATACTGTGGCGCTAATAAACCAACCAAGATTGCAAGAATTGCAATTACAATTACTAATTCTACTAAAGTAAAACCCTTATTATTTTTTTTATTTTTCTTAAACATTTTTTCACCTCACTATAACACAATATAATTACTGTTTACCTGCTTCTGAGCCTGTTGTCATATAATTATTGAATTTGGCACCTTCATATTTTACTGATGTACCTCCATCGTTTCCAACTGTTACTTTAGCTGTAATAGTAGCATAAGCTCCCTTATCACCCCATTTTTGGGATTTTACGGTCGTTTTTGACCAATTAGGAATGGAAGCGTGCATTTCTTTTTCCCATCCTGTTAATTTAGCAATATCTTCATCAGTTGCTGGCTCTTCCTTGTCATTAATTGTTGTTTTTTCTTTAGACATAACAATTGTATATGTTCCCGCTTCCAACTCATTCGCCGGATCCGCCGCATAAACCTTAATTACCTTAACCATCTCATCCATATTGCTTGCATCTGCTGCTTTTCTGGATTTTTCTACGTATTTGGTGTACTGTGGTGCCAGCAGACCTACGAGGATTGCCAGAATTGCAATTACGATAACAAGTTCAACAAGTGTGAAACCTTTGTTATCTTTCTTTTTGTTCTTGAACCATTTGAACATTTTACATCTCTCCTTTTCATATTTAGTGTGTGTATATATCTGATGAATGCAGTCTCCTATGCCAGACTACAGCACATCCTGCTTCTTCGGAAACTTTTATTGCGGTTCCCAATCGCAATCCGGGACTTTTATTACAGATTATCCAATCCACTGTACATAGCCCCAATCGGTGAAACCACCGCCACAACCAGCGTACCGACCACAACAGCCATAAACACAATGATCAACGGCTCCATAGCTGCCAGTACACTCTGGGTAGTCATCTCCACCTCTTCATCATAGTAATCCGCCAGCTTCTCCAGCATATCCTCAATATTACCAGTCTCCTCACCGATCCCAGTCATATGGCACACCATAGGCGGGAAGATCTTTGAGGCTGTCAGCGGTTCTGACAGCGGAATACCTTTCATAACTTCCTCACGTGCTTTCAGCAGCGCATTTGTGTAATGGATGTTATTGACAATCTTGGACACTGTCTCCAGCGCATCGATAGTGGAGATACCTGAGGACAGCAGCGTACTCATTGTCCTTGCAAACTGTGCGCAGGCAGTCTTTACTGTCAGCTTTCCAAACAACGGCATCTTCATCTTGACCCTGTCGATGGCAAGTCTGCCCTGTTCTGTCCTGTAGATCATCTTATAAGCCGCGATCACCAGAATGATCAGCCCCAGGATCATATACCAGTGTTCTGTCATCCACTCACTGGTATTCATAACCCACATGGTGATTCCCGGCATCTCCACATCCAGATCTGCAAACATATCAATAAAGATGGGAATAACGAACAGAAGCATAACAGCCACAACTCCAATCGCTGCAATAATCAGAATGATCGGATAGATGGTTGCCTTTCTGATAGTTGCCTTCAATTTGGCTTCCTTCTCAAACTGTACTGCCATTCGTGAGAAAGCCATCTCCAGGCTTCCGGAATTCTCACCTGCCTCTACCATATTGATGAGCATTGGCGGAAAAATATCTGACTGGCCTCTCATGGAGTCTGCCAGTGTATTTCCTTTCTCCACACTGAGAAGTACCTCTGAGATGGCGCGCTTCAGCCATTTGTTCTCTGTCTGTTCTGAGAGCATCTGCAGGGCTTCTTTCATTGGAACACCTGCCTGGGTGATGCTGACGAACTGACGGCAGAATACACTGAGATCTCTTGGCTTTACTTTCTTTCCTATGGAGAAATCTATCTCTTTGTTCAGGGCGCCCTGTTCTTTTACAGAGACTGGGATCAGCCCGTCGTTTTTCAGGATATCTATAACTTTCTCTTTGTTGTCAGCCTCAATACTTCCTCTTTTCTCTTTTCCTCTTTTATCTACTGCCACGTAGGTAAAACCCGGCATCTTATCACTTCTTTCTGTCAGTCAGGCTCAGGATGTCTGCCAGATCGGGTTTCTGTCAGAAGTCAAAGCTGACTTTTTTGTTCATGCTGACCGGATCCTGGGCATATGTCACTGCATTGTCAGCATCGATCAGTTTTCTCATATATAAGTCATACAGTGCATCATCCATTGTCTGCATTCCTGCACGTTTGCTGGTCTGCATCACAGATGAGATCTGATAGGTCTTGCTCTCTCTGATCAGGTTTCGCACTGCATTATTTGCAAAAAGTATTTCAAGTGCAGCTACACGGCCGCTTCCGTCTGCTTTCTTGAGAAGCTGCTGGGATACAACGCACTCTAATACAGAGGCAAGCTGGATCCTTATCTGCTGCTGCTGATTTGGCGGGAATACATCGATGATTCTGTCGATAGTCTTGTCCGCACCGATAGTATGAAGGGTGGAAAATACCAGATGACCGGTTTCCGCCGCTGTGATGGCAGTGGAAATGGTTTCCAGGTCTCGCATCTCTCCTACCAGGATCACATCCGGGTCTTCTCGGAGAGCCGCCCTCAGTGCCTGTGCATAATTCGTTGAATCACTGCCGATCTCCCTCTGGTTTACCACAGATTTATCATGTCTGTGCAGATATTCGATCGGATCCTCCAATGTAATAATATGGTAAGGATAATTCCTGTTGATCACATGGATCAATGAAGCCAATGTGGTTGATTTCCCGCTTCCTGTCGGCCCTGTTACCAAAATGAGACCTCTTTTCCGCGTGGTCATCTCCACTACCTCTGCAGGAATACCAAGGTCCTCAGGTTCCGGGATGTTGAAAGGAAGACTTCGCATAACGGAAGCAAGTGTTCCTCTCTGTTTAAATACATTTACGCGGAAACGTCCCACACCTGAGATGGCATATGCGAAGTCTGTCTGTCCGTTATTCTGAAGTTCTTCTCTGTGACGGACATCCATCAGGGGCATGAGAATATCTTCCAGCATCTGCGGGGTAAGGCGTTCTCCCTCTATGGGAGCCAGTACACCATCGATCCTGTAGCTTGGCGGTCTGCCGGTTGTCAGGTGGATATCGGAAGCCCTTACCTTCACTGACTGTATCAGTATTTCGTCTAAATTATACATATTTCCTAATCTGCCTCGTAACTCCCTGAGAATCTCCGGAGAACTCCGATTCCGCAGGAATTCCTTCTATATTAATAGTCGTAAAATTAATAATCTATAAGTCTCAATCATTCATAAGATGCCTTAAGCATCTCTTCCACAGAAGTGGTGCCGTTCAGCACATAGTTGATACCATTCTCTCTCAGTGTGCGCATTCCGCTGTTTCTGGCTGCGCGTTCCAGTTCCTCTGTTGTTCCATTCTCTGCGATCAGGTCGCGGATCTCGTCATTGACCTCCATGATCTCGAACACACCGATACGCCCGTAATATCCTGTATGGCTGCAGAAATCACAGCCACAGGGTTCATAGACATTTACGTCCTCCTGTGTGTTCATTCTCAGAATTCTCTTCTCCTCAGAGGTTGCAGGACGCATTTTTTTACAGTGGCTGCACAGCTTACGCACAAGGCGCTGTGCGATAACTCCTACAACAGAATCTGCGATCAGATATCTCTCCACTCCCATGTCCGCCATACGATTCAGAGTACCTACTGCATTGTTGGTATGCAATGTAGAGACAACCAGATGTCCTGTTATGGATGCCTGTACTGCAATAGCAGCAGTCTCCCTGTCTCGAATCTCACCGATCATAATAATGTCCGGGTCCTGACGGAGAATGGAACGAAGGGCTGACGCAAAATTCAGGTCTACTTTGTTGTTGACCTGTACCTGATTGATGCCCTCAATATCTGCCTCCACAGGATCCTCTACTGTTACGATATTGACTGCTTCTTTATTTAATTCACTTAATGCGGTATACAGGGTAGTGGATTTACCGCTTCCTGTCGGTCCTGTTACAAGAATGATCCCGAAAGGACTGGCCAGCATATGGTTGAAACGTTCCATCTCATCGGGTGGAAGTCCCAGATCTTTCTTGTTACGTGTAAGGTTCAGTTTGGAAGAGAGTCGCATTACGATCTTCTCTCCGTGTACAGTGGGCAGAGAGGAAATTCGGATATCATAGTCCTGTCTGTCTACCATGATGGACATACGTCCGTCCTGAGGTTTCCTTTTCTCTGAAATGTCCATACCCCCAAGGATCTTGATACGGGTGGAAATCGCAGGGAGAAGGCTGTTGTCATATACCATACGCTCATAGAGTGCGCCGTCGATCCTGTAACGGACACGGACTTTATTTTCCAGAGCTTCGATATGGATATCACTGGCCCTCTGGCGGATCGCCTGTTCAATAAGGGAACGCACCAACTGTACAATAGGTGCATCACTTACATCTGTATCTGTATCGTCGTCTGCTGCTCCTCCACGAAGCTGTGCCCTCTCCTGAGTAAATCGTCTGGCTGCATCCAGTGTCTCCGATGCGCCGTAGCATCTGTCGATTGCCGCAAGAATATCTCTGGTTGTAGCAATGTAAGGCTCTATCTGCAGGTTTGTCACGATAGAGATGTCATCGATTGCAGCCATATCCATCGGATCTGCCATTGCCAGATGAAGGATATTGGCGTTATAGGGATCCAGTTCAAAAGGAATGCAGGTATATTTCTTAAGAATGTCTACACTGACCAGGTTTCGGACTTCTTTCGGGATCGTCACGCCTGTCAGCTGAACGACTTTAAGCCCCAGCTGCATCTGGAGGGCACGAACGATCATATCCTCAGTGATAAAGCCATTATCTACCAGAACTTCACCGATCTTCTTGCCGCTTCCCTTCTGCAATTCCAGGGCTTTCTTTAATTCATCTTCAGTCAGTACATTCTGCCTGATGAGCATGTCACCAAGCCTCATTCTCTCACGTCTTAATGCCATCTGTGTATCTCTTTTCCAGACACAACAGTGTGTTCACTGTTTACAGAACAAATCATCTGTTGGTGTCTCATCTTCAGATTTTACTGTAATATCAGCAACAAAAAAGAAGGAATTTCTCCTTTTTTTTGTTGCTGATATTATATTATTGGTTTAAAGTTAACATATTTCGTACACTTTGTCAATTTTTGTTTCCATATTTTCGAATATTTTTTTCGCTTTTGAAGCATATTCCGCAGGCCAATAAGCAAATTCGTCAGTTTTTGCTTAACCGTTTAAGTTAACAGCTAAAAAAAGTTTACACACAAACAAAAAAGAAGGGAAAGCCAGACTTTTTTGTATGACTTTCTCTTCTTTTATACATTTTATTTTGCCTTAAATACAGCGACTTTCTCTTTTGACAGGTCAATTTTATCCGGAAGGATGGAAGTTTTCTCAGTGGATTCTGATGTTGTGAATCCTGTTGAGTCGGAAGTATTTGACTTCATCGCATCCTGCAGAGTATTGCTTACTGTCACATTTGCAGAAAAGATATCTGTTCCTGTGGAAGCTGCTGCATCACCTGTTGTTATGCTTACCGTACTGCTGCTCTGCATTTCCTGAATCTGTTCCTGTGTCGGGTAGAAGGATGGCTGGCGGATGTAACGGAAGCTTGCACTGTATGCTTCGCCTACTGTTACTCCATTCTTGCCGGAGGAGCAGTGTACTGCGATCCAGTCACCTGCGTCTGTTTTACCGCAGAGAATACCTACATGATTATCGCTTCCTGCTTCCGGTCCTTTCTGGAACACCAGATCTCCGGGCTGTGCATCTGCCTCAGTTACCACGTTTGCTTTCTCCCATTGATCGGAAGTTCCGTCGCCTACAGCTTCCTGCATTGCTTTATCCTGATATCCGTTGATCACTGCCCAGGTGACAAAACCACTACAGTCCAGTCCGTATGCGCGGATGGTTCCGGTGCTCTTGCTTCCCTCGGCTGATACCTTCTCGCTGGTTCCCCAGCCTGGATCTTCACCGATCACTGTGGATTTGCCGCCCCAGAAGTAACCGACTTTACCAACCAGTGAATAGGCTGCGGAGATAACATTTACTCTTTCCTCGGAAACATCATCTCCTACGCTCTCGCGGACAAAACCGTTGGCAGCTGTTACTACCGCGCAGAGGAGTTTGCAGTCTGTTTCCACATATTTCTTAAGGATCGTACGATCCTTCTTTGCGATTTTATTTTTCTTAATATAGTAGTTGATTTTACGATTAGCGTATGTAACGTGAGTGATATCCTGCTTGTCCCTTACGATCGGGTTCATCTCTGCAAAGATTTTCGCAAGGTCTTTCTTGCAGGAGGAATCCAGAGTAAATTCTGTTTTTCCGTCCTGGCTCTGCTGATATACATAGACTGCAAGGATATCCTGCCAGTTTCTTACCAGAAGACTGTCTGCAGATGTGGTGGTCTTGCTGCCGTTTACATCGCTGGCATCTGCTACTTTGTTCTTCTCTTTATATTCCTTCTCGATCTCATCCATAACAGAAGCGAAATCATCTGAGAAGGTCAGATTGTAGTTATTCTTCAGGCTGTCCAGATAGAAATCCTTACCTGCGTGGATATTGGACGCATAATATACCGGAGTTCCGGTCTGTGCAGCACTGGTATTACTCGTAAATGGATTATTCGTATTCGCATTGTTCTTCTGCGCTTCCAGCTGAGCAATAGTCGCTTCTGCCTGAACCAGCAGATTATAATTAGAAACCTGTGCCTTCTCTGTATCAGACAGGGCATTATATGCAGTGCGGATGCTCTGAACAGTGGCTTTCGTCTCCAGCGTGATGGTCTGTGCGTTCAACTCTTCGATTCTGTCGATCACATTCTGGGCTGCCTTCGTAATCTGTGAAGACGGTGTTGGTGTAGGATTCGCAGGTGTCGGAGTCGGATCTGCCGGTGCAGGTGTTGGCTCTGCAGGTGTTGGTGTCGGATCTGTTGGTGTCGGATCTACCGGTGCAGGTGTCGGATCTACCGGCGCAGGTGTTGGCTCTGCAGGAGTCGGATCTGCCGGCGCAGGATCCTCTGATCCTGAATCAAAATCACCGGAATCGCTGAAATCAGAACCGTCTGCTGTATACGCAGCAGTATCCTCTGCTGCAAGTACGGACGCAGGACCGGATAATACCATTCCTGACATCAATGTCAGACATAAAAATCTGGTAAGATACTTGTTTTTCATATATCTAAATTGCTCCCTTCTTACTGTGAGCATGTCCTTACCCCCTGTTTATAAGGGCATACTGTCTAAATTACTTTTCACATTATTATGTTATTTCATAAGTGAATTATCCCGAAATATTAACCTGTTTTATTCTAGCATAATCATTTTTTGAAATCAACAGCTCAGGGCAGGTAAATTCCAGATTTGACCAAAATTCATTTTTTTGTCACATTTTAACCGAATCAAGTAAGTCCCCCTGCAGAAGTTGCGAAAAGCAACAAGCAGTGAGGAAGATATGTTTCAGAATGCAGGAAGGCTGTGCGGATATGATTTCCACACAGCCTTCCTGTATTCTTAGCGTATCTCTGTCAGGCTGCCTGAATGGCTCCTGCAAAGTTCTTATTACCAATGCAGATCTGTATCAGTCCCTGCACTACCTGAAAACACATATTCAGGATAAAGCGGATATCCTCTTCCACGCTGCGGAGCTTGTTGAGGTATTTCTCATGAGTAGCTTCGATATAATCGATCAGGGTGGGGAAATCTGCGAAGCGGATGGCCGGTTCCAGATATGCATGTGCTTCTCCCTGCTGTATACATTCTTTCAGTCTGTTCTTAAGTACTTTCTCATAATGATTATGCTGGCTGAAGCTTCCTGTATATGTTTTGTTATGAGGAAAGGTAAAATAATCCGCCATATAGTGGATCACTTCGCCGAACCGCCGCCAGTAAACTCTCTGGTTACTCTCATCCGGTCTGATATCTGCCAGTTCTTTCATCCGGTTCTTGACATCTTCAAATGTTCCGTAGAACTCGTGTCTCCTGGTGATAAAGGACGGTTTGATATCCGGCAGAATGCTGCCCAGGCAGAAAGCCTTTCTGTGAGACTGCAGGCTTGCTGTGGTCTGCATCTGATCCGCAAGGTATCTTGCTAATAAAATATGTGATTTTTTACGCAATTTTCTTCCTCTTCTTTCTTTTGAGAACCTATCATTCTTATATATGGGAACGAATAATAATCAACTTAACCAACATAGAATACTATAGCAGATTTATACCTGTTATTCAAATAAAATTTTTGTAAACTTTTTCACATTTTCAGGTCAGACAACTGTTTCAGTAATTCCAGATCACTGTCCTTTACTTTCAGGTTTGTCTCTATCTTCTCTCCCTCAGGAGTGGTGATCGCAATTTCAATAATGCTTCCTTCTTTAAGTCCTTTGCGTGAAACTGCCTGACAGAATGCCGGGAACTTGGGATGATTGCTCTTAAAGGTGTTCCATGCGCCTGTAATCTTCATGATATTTCCTATATTGTTTCCTATGTTCATATGATTGTTGTGTCCTTTCTTATCTCAACTGAATATTCCCGATTCTGAGAACTGATGCATATAATAACACACTTCACCGGATTTGGCTATACCAAAAGCCCCCCAGGATTAACTCCCGAGGGCTTTCATGCTGCTCATATTAAATTGTGATCACATTATTCAAGCAATCAGATTATTAATGGATTCTAACTCATATACAGTAAACGGATCAATATCAATACAACTGGATTCATCTCTGTTGCCAGAAAGATCCCATGCAAGAGTACCATTCATAACGGTACAAGCTTCTTTAAATGCATCAATATCTCTTAATGGCTTAAATATTTCTGCTTTCAAATCTTCTGTAGCATCATAGTCTACAATCTTACCGTCATCAAAGAATACCTGTACATGAAAATTATCCAATGGTATCACCTGTACTACTGTTGGAAAATATTCGTTCATATGATTTCCCCCCTTTAGATAAGCGGATTAATTCTATTTAATGGCTTCATATCTTTTGCAAGTTCCCAGTTTTGCATCAGTTCATCCTGATGGATAGTACACCACGCCAATATAAGTCTAAGTTGTTTATTTGGTAATGAACCTCGAATCACTTGAATGTTATTAATATCTACTAATGCTTTTTGTCCATTATATTCTGCATGGAAATGTGGTGGCATATGATCATTATAATACATGGTAACACGTATTCCGTAAAACAATGATATTTCTGGCACTGCTCTCACTCCTGTTCATTTTTGTAAATTTCAGTTTCTTATGCTTGTATTATAATATAGATTATGTCTATTCAGCAACCTGTTTTTTGATTCTGACAAAACAGATATAGATATCAGTGTAGCAGCAGTCATCTTATACTCATTTCTTCACAATATGCAAAAGAAATAACCATCAAATTTCAACGCAAATGCTTTAAGGGTAAAGTTGTTAGGGTAGATGGTTTTCGTCCAGAATTTAAGGCTATATATAAGGAATTTCAGCATAGAATTGATTCTGTGAAGGACGGGGATGGTTATACGGATGACTGTTTTAGTTCCCTTCCGTTATCCTACTGTTGTGCTACCTGTTCCATTACAAATTCTACATCTATATTGTTCTTATCTTTATGCGCTGTATAAGTACGATATAAAGAATCTGGAATATAGGAAGATTTACATACTTCACAATGAAATGATGTCAACAAGTTCCGTTTGTTCTTCCCATTTTCCAAATAATTGACAATTAATGATTCCTTTTTAGTTCCAATTTTGCATACAGGACACAGTTTTATATCATTCTTTGGAATTACTTTTATTACTGGTTTCTTTTTTATAGTAGATTCCGTATCATCATTTTTTATTAATGTTTCTTCCCTATAATATTTACAGTGACTTGATCCACCACATTTCAATAAATAATTTGCTGAATCTGTACACATACAAATGTCTTTCTTGTTATCATACTCTATACATCTGCTCTTATGACGTTTTGTATCATTTTCTTTCATATGCAAATATTCTAAATGAGAAAGTGTTCCCATTCTCTGAGATAATCCATTCATTGCAGGATCAGATTGTTTCACATATGAATCTTTTATAAATCTATAATCATCTGGATTAGATTTTGTACTTGATTTAGAATCAATTTTCGTAGTTACTGATCTATTGTTATCAGGTTTACCTATTATTTTTAAGCACTAAAATAAGCCCACATACCTGTAGTTATACAAGTACATGGACTTATTCAGATGTTTAAAATATTCAATTGGCAATATCAGGCATTTACTGTGTGAAATTCCCTATTATACATTGTTAGATATATGTCATACCCCATTTTTACTGAATCCATACCCCATTTTTACTCCATTTTCGCGTGAAATTATGTAAAAATACGGTAAGATACGTGAAATTGAATTTCCTGCAAATCCCCTAAATATGCTCAAAATCCGGTGTTCCATACAGGTCGAACGGAGTTGACTGGTAGACATAGTAATTCAGCCAGTTTGTATACAGGTTGTTCGCATGTGCTCTCCACATAAGGAGCGGTCTGTTTTCCGGGTTGTTGTCTTTGTAATAATTCTCCGGGATTTCGATGGGCAGGTTTTTGCTGACATCACGTTTGTACTCACCGTCAAGAGTCACACGATCATATTCCGGATGTCCCATTACAAAGATCTTGCGGCCACCGTCTGCCATTGCAAGGAAAAGCCCTGCTTCATCGGATTCAGCAAGCACTGTCAGCTCTTTACAGTTATGGATATCCTCGATGGGAACTTCCGTATGTCTGGAATGAGGTGCAAGGAACATATCGTCGAATCCGCGTACCAGCGGAATCTTACGGTTCATCACTTTATGCCAGAAAAGACCGAACATCTTCTTATCAAGTTTGCGCTTTTTCAGTCCATAGTGGTGGTAGAGTCCTGCCTGTGCAGCCCAGCACAGATAAATGGTGGAGGTAACATGGGTGTTTGTCCAGTCCATGATCTCTACCAGTTCCTTCCAGTAGTCTACCTCTTCGAATTCCATCTGCTCTACAGGAGCACCTGTGATGATCATTCCATCGTATTTGTTATTTTTCAGTTCCGGAAATGTCTGATAAAATTTATTCAGATGACTCACAGATGTATTCTTCGCTTCATGGCTCTGTACTGCCATAAAAGTGACATCTACCTGCAGCGGTGTGTTGGAAAGGGAACGCAGAAGCTGAAGCTCTGTCTCCTCTTTCAGAGGCATCAGGTTCAGAATGAGGATCTGAATGGGGCGGATATCCTGATGGGATGCACGTGACTCATCCATCACGAAAATATTTTCTTTTTCCAAAATCTCTTTTACGGGCAGATCGCTCTGTATTTTAATTGGCATTATCTTATCTCCTGTTCTTATTATTTTATTGTTGTGCCATCTTCAGGAAATCTTCTTCCGAAAGGATTGGAATTCCCAGTTCTTTGGCTTTTTTATTCTTTGAAGAATTGGAAGTTGTGTCATTATTGATCAGGTAGTTCGTCTTCGATGTTACTGATCCGGTCACCTTGCCTCCCAGAGACTCAATAAATTCCTTTGCCTGTGCTCTGTTTGCAAAGTGCTCCACACTTCCTGTGATAACGAAATTCATGTTCCGGAAAATCTGCTCACCTGTCTTTTCTTCTTTCTTAACAGTCAGATGGCTCATCAGATGATCCAGTTTTCTGTTATTATCCTCGTTTGAAAAATAATCAGTCAGACTTCCGGCAATTACCGGTCCGATGGTATCAATAGAGCTGATCTCCTCTTTATCTGCATGACGGATCTTCTCCAGATCATCATCAAAATGCCTGCAGATCACTTTTGCATTGGCAAGACCGATATTGGCGATTCCAAGGCTGTAGATCACCTTCGCAAGAGTAGTCTCCTTAGCTTTATCAAGGCTGGTCATCAGGTTCTCAAAGGATTTCTCCCCGAATCCGTCCATCTCCACGATCTCATCACGATGCTTTCCAATCTCAAAAATATCTCCGAAGTCATGAATAAAGCCTCTTGCAATGAATTTCTCCAGTGTTGCTTCTGACAGTCCGTCAATGTTCATGGCATCCCTGCTTGCAAAAAGTGCAAAGGATTTGATCTTCTTTGCGGCACAGTCAGGATTTGTACAGTAAAGTGCCTCCACATCATTTACCTTCTGTATCTGTGTTCCATGGCCACATGCAGGGCAAGTATCCGGAATTTCCAGTTTACTGCTGCGTGTGAGGTTTTCTGCAATCTGCGGAATGATCATATTTGCTTTATATACAGTGATCGTATCCCCGATACCAAGCTGCAATTCTTTTAGAATGCTCACATTGTGTACACTGGCGCGGCTCACAGTGGTTCCCTCCAGCTCAACCGGTTCAAAAACAGCCACCGGATTGATCAGCCCTGTTCTTGACGGGCTCCATTCGATCTCCAGAAGATGGGTTTCTCTGATCTCATCTGCCCATTTGAATGCAAAAGCATTTCTGGGAAATTTCGCTGTTCTTCCAAGGGAATCTCCGTATGCAATATCATCATAAAGAGCAACCAATCCGTCCGACGGAAAATCATTCTCAGTGATCGCAGTTGAAAAATATTCCATGGCTTCATCCAGCGTTGAAGCTGTGACTGTCCTGTATTCCACTACATCAAATCCCTGTTCTTTCAGCCATTCAAACTGCCGGGCTCTTGAATTATGGAAATCAACCCCGTCGGCGCTTACCAGCGTAAATGCGTAGAAACGCACATTCCTGCGGGCTGTGATCTCATTGTTTAACTGGCGGACAGAACCGCTGCATAAGTTTCTCGGATTCTTGTATTTCGCATCAACGTCTTCTATGGATTCATTGATCCGTTCAAAGTCCGAATAGGTAATGATCGCTTCCCCACGCAACACCAGTCTTCCCTGATACGGGATTTTAAGAGGAACGTTCTTAAATACTCTGGCATTATTGGTGACAACCTCTCCTGTCACACCGTTTCCACGTGTAACTGCTTTGGCAAGTCCTCCATTCTCGTAGGTAAGAACGATCGTCAGTCCGTCCAGCTTCCATGACAGAAGCGTTTTGTGTTCCCCGATAAATTCCCTCAGAACTTCTCTGTCCTTAGTCTTGTCCAGAGACAGCATGGGGGATTCGTGTTCTTCTTTTGGAAGCTGGTCAACTGCCTCGTACCCTACGCTTACGGTTGGGCTGTTTGCCAGAACAGTGCCTGTCTCTTTCTCCAGAGCCTGAAGCTCGTCGTACATCTGATCGTACTCTCTGTTGCTTATGATCTCTGTATCCTGCTGGTAATACGCCTTTGCTGCCCTGTCCAGCTTTTGCACCAGCTCTTTCATTCGCATGATCGCTGCTGTTTCCATTCTGTTCTCCTGTTCTGATCACTGTTTCACTTGTGGAAGATTCCAGTAAATGGTTCAGTTCTTCCCATTCCTGTGCTGTGATCTCTCTGTATTCGCCTTCTCTGATCCCGTCCAGAGTCAGATTCATGATCCTGATCCTTTTCAGCTTCTGTACCTCATATCCCAGATACCGGCACATTCTGCGGATCTGCCGGTTCAGTCCCTGTGTCAGAATGATCCGAAAACTGCATTCTCCTGTCTGCACCACTCTGCATGGTCTGGTCACCGTATCAAGAACAGGGACTCCCTTGCTCATCCTTCGGACAAATTCACTGTCCACCGGCTTATTCACTGTCACAAAATATTCTTTCTCATGATAGTTTCCGGCGCGCATGATCTTATTGACCAGATCTCCTTCATTTGTCAGAAGGAGAAGGCCCTGTGATTCTTTATCCAGTCTGCCCACAGGATAAACACGCAGAGGATAATCCAGATAATCTGTTACCGTCGTCTCATCAAACTGCTGCTTTGTGCTGCACACGATCCCTCTGGGTTTGTTAAAAAGAAGCAGTACTTTTTTTTCATTTTTATGGACAGGTATATTGTCTGCACAGATCTCATCTTCCAGGCTGACTTTCTGACCGCTTTCTGCTTTTTTTCCGTTTACCGTAATCCTTCCCTCTTCGATCATCCGGTCGGCTTCCCGTCTGGAGCATATGCCTGCCTCGCTTAAATATTTGTTTATTCTGATTTTTTCGTCCATTGTTCTATTATATAATTTTTTGTACATCTTATCAACGGTGAAATTTTGATGGAATTTTTCTGGAAATGTTACTGCTCATACACCACTATCCCGAGACATACAAGCCAAAATAATGCATCTTTTGTAATAAAATAAAAAACTTTACTTTTTTCGGTAATTATGATAATATAGACCTTGTATTAAATAAATTATATAAATCCTTTGAAAATCAGATTTTCAAGATACGCGCCTGTAGCTCAGTGGATAGAGCAGTGGTTTCCGGTACCATGTGCGGGGGTTCGATTCCCTTCAGGCGTGCTGCCTGGGACGTATGTACAGTTCCGGTGCGTTGTATCACAGGAGTTATCAGAATCGGGAACTGTCAGAAATCGTATGCGGCAGTGAACGGAGCAAACGGTAACTCATAAGGAGGACAAGAACTTGGATGATTTTAGAGAATGGTTATCAGATAATCTCCGGTATTTTATGTTGGGTGGAGCTATTCTGATAATTGTGGTTGTCCTGTTTTGCGGCATTCGAGCCTGTTCCGGAAGTAATAAGGGGAATTCCGGAGATGAACAGAAAACCACATCCGAAGACCAGGGAAATGTTCCTTCTTCTCCGATAAGTGAAGGGGAGTCTGACGAGAAGAAAGAAGACGCCAATCCCATGGAAACAGCAGATGCAGATGTTACTGCATTGATCACGAGCTATTATCAGGCTCTGGGGGAAAAAGATATTGCAACGCTGAAGACTCTGGAAGATGATTTTACACCGTCTGATGAGTCAAAAGTCACAAATTTGAAAGATTATATCGAAGGGTATGAAGTAGGCGATGTGTACACGAAGAAAGGTATGACAGATGATTCTTACGTGGTTTACGCCTGTTTCTCGTATATCTGTCAGGGCGTTGAGACCAAGGCCCCTGCACTGACTCAGTTCTATGTATATAAGAACAGCGAAGGAAACTGGGTGATCAATAACGGAGCTTTACAGGATTCTGAGATTTCCGCATATATGGAAAAACAGTTATCAGACAGTGATGTTTCAGCTCTTATAAAGAAGGTGCAGAATGAACTGGATCAGGCACAGCAATCTGATCCGTCTCTTGAAGAATTCCTGAATGGTCTTGGGGAGGAAGCAGGTGTGTCAACAGAGGCAGAAGATGGCACGATGCTTACTGCTTCGGAGGAATGTAATGTACGCGCAGAAGCCAGCACAGATGCTGATATCCTTGGCGTGATCTCAGCAGGTGATCAGGTTCAGAAGACAGGTACTGATGGTGAATGGGTTCAGATCGACTACGACGGTCAGACTGGATACATCAGAGGAGATTTACTTGAATAAAATTGAATATGGAACGTAAAAAATACAGGCGGTTATCCTTGTGGTAACTGCCTGTATTTTTACGTTCCGTTTTTCTGACATTGTTTTTGTCAGCTTCTGCCGGAGATTTGACTGTTCTTATTACTTTTCGCAATTGAAGCAAGGGACTTACTTGATTCGATTAAATTCACCGTATGTAACTCCTGTCGATAATTCTGTCTGATGCAGGGAAGCCAGTTCGTGCACTGTTACAAGCTGATAGCCTTCTTCGATAAGCTGCGGGATCAGGATCTCGGCTGCATCTACAGAGGTGCTGAAGATATCGTGCATCAGAATAATGGAACCATCTTTTACATTATTCATGACTTCCTCAACCGTAGATTCCACATCCTGCGTTTTCCAGTCCAGAGTGTCAATGGACCACAGAATCATCGGGGTTCCCACAGTTGATTTTACCGTATCATTAACAGATCCATATGGCGGGCGGACCACCGAAGCTCCCTCACCTGTAAGATTTACAAGCTGTTCATCCACTCTTGCAATTTCTGAACTGATCTCATCCGAAGAAAGAGTCGCCAGATCCTTATGGTCATAAGTGTGGTTTCCAAGTTCACAGCCCAGTTTCTTCATGCGTTTTACTTCGTCCGGAAAACTGGCAATCTCAGTACCCACCATAAAGAAAGTTGCCTTTGCATTATTTTCTTCCAGACAGTCCAGAAGACGGTCTGTAAAAGAGCTGGGACCATCATCAAAAGTAAGGGCAACCGACTTCTTTGCCGTAGATGTACCGGACTTGTCAGAGGTAGCTGACTTATCTGAAGATTTCTTCTTCGAGGATTTTTTCTTTGGCGTATAACCTTTCAGAGAACCATCTGTATCCAGTTCATAAGTTTTCTTATCTATTATCACAGTCCCTGTCTGCAGAATGCCATCCATATCAAAATAATACCGCTTCTTTCCGATATCTGTCCAGCCTGTCTGCATAATACCGGTCTCATCCATATAGTACTGTTTCCCATCTGTATCTGTGAACCATCCTGTGTATGGCTTATCATCTACCAGAAACATCCAGTTACTTCCACTGGAAGCCCAGCTGCCCTCTGATGCCTCAGGCGAGATATCAGTGCTTAATGCAGGACCGCCCGGAGAAGCTTCAGATGAATCTGAAGAAGTGCGTCCAAACAGTTTCCCGGAAGAAAAATCCGTAAAATTATCATTGCTATCAGTCAATGTTTCCTCAGAAGTAAACTCCGCAGAATCCTGATCTTCTGACACGAAAGCTCCGGCATCGCTGATGGCATCTGCCTGTGAAGTCACAGCGGAAGAACGGGTGAAAATTCCTCCAAGTATCAGACACAGAATAACAGAAAGTGCGATCAGCCACCGGTTTGTACGTGGTAAATGATCTGACATGAAAGCCTGCCACTCCAAATGTGTTTAAACATACTCAAACACATCGAGAAATTGAAGTCCTCACGAATACTTCTTACTGCTTCATTGTGTATGTTTTGACGATTGCAGGCAATACGCTACTCACAGGTTCTTGTACACTCCACAGTCGTTAATTCCCGAAATAGCCTTCGGTACATACTTACATTTGCTTTTGATCATGCAATCCTGTAAGTTTTAGTATCTTTTAAATTAAGTGCCGCATTGAGATCCCTGTCTGCAACATAGCCGCATTCACATCTGTAAATTCTATCTGAAAGCTTTAAATTTTTCCTGACAGAACCACAATGGTGACAGGTCTTTGAAGATGGATAAAATCTATCTGCCACCCTTAATTCAATGCCGTTTTCATCACACTTAGCTTTAAGCTTTGTTCTAAATTCATAAAAC
>SKDZ01000204.1_pt1 | contig 38585 bp, 41 predicted proteins | sample 4826551 | NCBI WGS metagenome assembly SKDZ01 (sample SAMN11008822, study PRJNA524170) | human gut metagenome | biome: Human fecal sample; material: Feces; isolation source: fecal sample from pouch patient p12, p15 | host: Homo sapiens | place: Israel: Tel-Aviv | collected 2016-02-02 | reverse complement strand
CCACAAATTCCTAAGCGATCGGGTGTAGCACAGCGCTTCTAATCTTTTTTTATGCTTCATTTTTGGTGTACTAAGCCGTTTGCTGATACTGGTTATAGCCTAAATCATAAGAAAAAGAAAGGGTAAATGGCACGCTTGCAGCGCCCTTTCTTTTTCTTATGATTCAGTCTTTTTTATAACCACAGCAAACGACTAAGTACACTGGAAAAAATGAACCATAACTAAAAAAAGAAAGGAGCGACTATGTGCTTCACCCGATAGGAATTTTAAAAGATTTAAACCACCAGCACCGCCAAAGTTCCTAAAATAAATGGTTTTTTTAAATCTTAAAATCGAAAGGATTTGTTTACTAATGGAAAATTTGAAAGATAATAAAGTAATTTCAAATGATACTATTTTAGAAAGATTGATTGAAGCGAAGTGGCAATTCGACAAACGTGAATATAAGCAAGAACAAAAAGAACTATTTACTTTAGAAGATACAATTTATATTGCTAATACTGATGAAGTGTATGATTCAGAAGAGCTAATGGAATATGAAATACAATGTACTTTGAATTTAAAGGACAAGTTAGACATTTATCATATATACAACGAGAATATATCTGTTAGGATACTTCAACCAATGACCTATGAAGAAATGATAAATAATTTAAACCGAGGTGATTTTGACAGTTGGGTTTCAAGTGAAAATGGTTTGGACTATGATATTCTTACAGATATGATTATTGACTATAAAAATGGAATTGAGAAAAACAGAATTATTGAAAAAAATGGTTTAAATCAGTTATATAAAAAAATCGAAATCAATTTCACGTAAAAAAGCTACTACGAAGTAGCTTTTTTACAATATTCACCCTTAATATATATAATATAAATGTACTATCAGTGTATACCATATAATATATATATGTGTGACGTGATATATATATATGCTATATAAATTCTATATATATGCTATGCATATTATATAGACATAGTATATAGACATATTACATAAGTATATGATACGAACATATTATATAGGTATTGCCAGTGTCAGTATTTTTGAGTTTTTGATGAAAATATTGAAATGCCAAAAATTAACAAAATTAGCGACAAGACAAATTTCAAAAGGGAAAATGTAAACACCAGCATAAACGATAACAGTTTGAACAGAACAACAAATATTTGTCTTAAAATAAACATTAAATACTCCCCCTCGCTTACACTTAAAGTTCAGGCTCTCTAGCTTGTTCTTTAGTGCCTTTATTTTTTACTTTATCACTATCAGCAACTGTTTGAATACTTTCTCTAGTATCGTCATAATCTATTCTATCAGGTGTGCCGTCATTATCCAAATCTTTTTCTTTAGATACTTCGGAGTACTTTTTTTCAAAAGCTGAATCCTTTTCAGAAATAAAAGAAAGTGTGTCTTCTCCTAACTCGTTCTCTAAATCTTCTAAATATAACTCGTCCAACGCTTCTAACAATTCATTACTAAATTCATTCTCGTAAAGTTCAGTATAACTGTTATACGTTTGAAAATTATTATTGTTATCAACATCAGGTATGAAAATTATATGATTATTATCAATTTCTTCTATAATTTGATAATGACTACTTAAAAGCTCGCATACATTTTTATAATGATTTTCTTCTACACTAAGTTCTATTTCCATTGTAGAATCAGTTTTAAAGTCATGATCGTTTTCAGTATATTTTTGATTTTCAGTTAAAGGCTGTCTGTTAAAACCTAAGTCTTCAAATTCTTCAATTTCACTGTCACTGATATAAGTATTTGTTTCAGGTATAAAAACAGTACCCCAGTTAAATATTTCTTCCCATTCAACATAATCTGTTTTCAATATATTATGATCAACACCACGTATTCCTTCTTCAAAACCTCCGTATACTTTTATATCTTCAATTTGATATATTAATTCATTTGCTTCGCCTTGTGCCATTAACTCGTCTTCTTCTAACAATTCTCTCAATTCGTTTTTAAACTTAACGTATCGAATATGTTCGTCTAAATACGCTCTACCTTCGTTAAGAGGAATATTATTGTCTTTGCTAGATAAAATAAAAATAGAATCCTGTTCTCCGTTTGCAGTAAAAATGTATCCTTTATCTTCAAGAGAAAGGTTTTTATTGGAAAATATAATCATGTCATTTGATTTGTCTGGTTCTACAGAAATAGAAAATGATCCTATCCGTTCGATTTCTCTCTTGAGAGGGATTTCATTTGTAATTAAGTTGTCAGTATTGTCTTCGTAACTCAATTCATACAATTTCAAATTTCTCGCTCCTTATCTACTTTGTTCTGATTTTGTATTCACTAACTTTATTTTGGAATCTTGTTCTTGTTTCTTTTCTTTGTATAATTTTTTAAAGATTGAATCTTTGGTGGAAATGAAATCTAATGTATTTTTTCCTAGCTCATTTTCTAAATCATTTAAATATAGAACATCTAAAGCTTCTAGTAAATCATTCTTGAATTCATGTTCATAAAGTTCAGCATAATTATTGTAAACACGTTTTTGATCCGAATGATTAGAAAAAGGTGTAAATTCAATGCTGTTGTCTTTTTGCTGAATATTTTTATAAACGCTATTGAATAATGAGCATATTTTTTTATAGTGAAGTTCTCCGATTAGTTCGCTACGAATTCCCATTAAGATTTTTCCTAAGTGATTTTCTCCACGATTATTACTAACTCCCCAAAAAGTATCGCCCCATGAATTGTGTTCCACTATTGGAGTATTTCCAGTTGAAATTAGTTTTTCTTTTAATAATACATTTTGTGAAAATTTGGCTTCACATATTTTTCTCATGACTTGTAATTTTATATCTTCCCAATCATTACGAAGTGATATACGCTTCCCAGCTCTTTTTGCTTCAATTCCTGTCATTAGCGAAAAGTCTTTTCGAGTTAATTTTGTTTTGGGGTCTACAGTATTATTTGTACTTAGTTTTGCTGATTGAAACGCTGATTCATTATTTTTATAAGTGATCCCTTCAAAGGTTACAGGATAACTAGAAAAATTACTCAAATAGAAATATTCACCTCTAAAGGATTCTATTGTCTCCTTTTTAGAATCGATCATAGTAATTCACTCCTATCGAGTTTTTTCTTGTTTTTTGTTTTTAATTTTTGTTTTTTGTTCTTTTTCCTTTTCCTTAATTTCTTTATCAAGCTTTCTAACATTTTTCATAGAATAAAATATATCTTTTGTAGATTTATTATCGGTTTTTACAGTGCTTTTTTCTTTGTCAAAACCTTTTTCAGCAGTGATGACTTTATCTTTGTTCTGTAAGCTGTTTATATTCAATTGACCAACTGGTGTTTTTCCACTACCACTAAAGATATTGTCGTCAAATATTTTTTCAACTTTTTTAATACTTTCCTTAGACATTGTATTTTTCATAGTTTCATAGTTGTTTGATTCTATCGAGTTTTCCTTTTTTTCGCTATTGTTCAAAATTGATTCTTTTCTTTTTTCCGCGAGTTGGAAAAACAACTTTTGCTCTTTATCATTCATTTTTCCTAATACAGAATCTATTGTAATATTTTTTTCGGTTTTTAATTCAGTTAACAGTACGTCAAATTCGTTAGAATGAACATGATCTTTTGTTGCTTTATCATTACCAACATGAATATATTTTTCATAAATACTATTTACTTTTGAAATTTCTTTCGGGTCATAATCGTTCAACATTTCTTTGAATTTTCTTGATTCTGAAACCATTCCTTGACCTTCAGAAAATTGGATTTCTTTTTTATTTTTTTGCAAGAATAATGCAAATTCTTTGTCATTCAGGCTATTTCTAATACCCTCTACTATATTTTTCTTTGAATCAGTATTAATGACTATTTCTTCATTTTTGGAATTGATTTTTGATAGTATTTTTTCTTCTTTTGATTCGTTGGATTGATTATTTTCGTTCGTTTTGTTAGAAAAGGTTTCTTTAGTTTTTTTTTCTTTTAGTTGCTCATTACCTGTTGATTCTACTTCTTCCGATTGCTCGTTACTTTTTGTTAATTTTTTATTCTTTTTAGATATAACATTTTTTAAGGCTTTTTCCATAACAGCACTATCTTTACTTGCGAAGAAGAAAGAGTAATCATCTTTTCCATTTTTAACAACTGAAAAATCTACACCTAATTTTTTGAGTTCTTTTGAGTAGTCTTTAACTTGTTCTTTTGATATGTTTTCATCTAATGAATCAATTCCTCCAACATGCTTTTTAATAAGATCGTCAATCTTTTGTTTACCACTAGGTGTTTTATTATCGTACACATTTGAGTTTTTTGGTACTTTTCCATTATCAGACAACATATCCTTAGCTGTCCTCAAAATGTTAGCAATTAACTCACCTGTTAGTTTAGTTCCTTCAGATACAATTTCGATAGCTACTTGTGTGTGTTCATCAATTAACGCCATAAAAATTACCTCCATTTCTTTTCTTTAAGTGTACCATATTAAGAGATAAAATGATATAATAAACAGGAGATAATAAAGGGATTTTAAAGAGGGCAAGCATCGGGTTTGTATATACAAACCCCAAAATCGTTGATTTTGACTTGGTAGGAATTTCCTACTACCTTTACGATAGAATAACAATATAAATATTGTTTATCGTTGTCGCTACGCTCGAAAAGAAGTAAGGTGGAATCTATGAATAAAAATAAAAATATTATACTAAGAGTAACTGAAATAGAGAAAGAATTTATAGAAAATAGAGCTAAAAGATTTGGGTTTAATAGTGTATCTGCTTTCCTTTTAGATTGTGCTAAAACATATTACAGATTAGAAGTTGACATGTCTGTATATAACAAGCTTTCAAAAGAGATTAATTACATTGGTAAAAATATTAATAGCTTTGTAAGACAAGTATTCAGTGACGGTTTTTACACCAGTTCTGACATTAAGGATTTGTCTAAAAAACAAGATCAAATACAAAAACTCATTAGTGAAGAATTCTCTAGATTGATTAACTTAGAAAAAAATTTTTCCAGCAGTTCATTTAATATGTCAGATACAGAAAAGGTTATAAAGTTAATGACACAAAATAATATAAAAATTCCTGACAATATTATTCTTGAAAATGTTTATGAAGATATTAGAAATAACTTTTTGTATGTTATCAAATTACTTGAAGAATCACCTGAAGGATTTGAGCAAGAAGCTGAATACGTTACAGAATATATTTATGAACATGCTTTTACTGATTTCGATAAGGACGAGGTAATTAATCTTTCAAATGATATTTTTAAATATTGTGAAGATTTAAAGTTTAAGTTTATCAGTGGAAAAAGTTATTTTGATGATTCGGACTGGTTTAAGTTGAGAGGTATTTTAGAAAAGTACGATAAAAAGGAGAATTGAAAATTGGCTATCGTTAAAATGAATCGAGTTAAACATTTAGGAAAGGCTTTAGATTATTCTTTACAAGAATACAAAACAAAAAGTGCATTGGTTTCGACGAACATTGTTGCTCCTGAAGATATCGAAACAGACTTTAAAAGGACATTGGAAAAGTATAATAGAGCAAATGGAACGAATAAAGAAATGTTCGCTAGAATGATCTATCATTCGTTTTCAGCAGAGGATAACATTACTCCACAAACAGCACATGAAATTGGAGTGAAGCTTGCAGAAGAATATTTAGGAGACAAGCATTCATTTATAGTTATTACACATGAAGATACTGACAAACTTCATAACCACATTATATTCAATTCGATTGAACATGATACTTTGAGAATGTTCAACAGTAAAACAAAACATACTAAACATGACCTTAGAAGGATAAATGATAGGTTATGTATGGAATATAATTTATCTATACCTAACGTTACAAAAAATAAGGGAATGAGTTTTAATGAGTATGTTGTACGTGCCAAAAATAAATCTTTTAAGAGCAAATTAGAAACAGTGATTGACGAAACTATTAAGCGCTCCGATTCTTTTGACGATTTTTTAGAAAAAATGGATCAGCAAGGGTACTCCTACAAAGAAGGAAAACACCTTGCTTTTTTAAATGAAAAATCAAACAGGTATATGAGAACAAAAACACTGGGATTTAACTATTTAGAATCATCGATCAAATACCGTATAAACCACAAAGAGTATGTTCCCCTAAAGAAAAATATTATTGATAAGCAATGGATAGATAGAACTGATAAAAAATTCAAAAAAAATAAAGGTCTGCAAAGGTGGGCTAGTAAACAAAATATAAACTATTTGAATGAGATTAGTAATAAACTTTACAAAGAAAATATTACATTAGAAGAATTGGATATGCTTGAATTTAAACAAGCAAGTTTAGTTGATATTTTTGAAAAGAAGTTGATGGAAGTGGACGACAATATTTTTAAATTAGAAAAAATGAAGGACTGTTTTTCTATTTATAGAAATAGTTACAACTTGATTACTGAATACAAAAAATCTAGCGACAAAAACGCTTATAAAAAAGCGCACTATTCAGAGTTCAAAGCTTATGATATGGCAAAAAAAGATATTAACAATTTAAAGAAAAACTATTCAATATTGAATAGTTTTGAATTAGAGGATTTTATAAACTCTTTAAAAAACGATAGAGATAATTTATATAGAGATTTAAACAAAGGGCAACAAAACAAAGAAATAAGTAAAGATAAACAGAAAGAAAAACAACGAGATAAGGGAATAGATTTAAGCTAAAATGACATTTAAGACTAGATTATAAAACCTACCACGTGGTATAATAAATTCAAGGGAGGTGATTTTTGTGTCAGAGATAGACTGGGATCAAATCATGATAGCAAGTGAAGCTAGTCTAAAACTAGGTAAGAATAAGAAATATATTTACCTATTGTGGAAAGAGGATTCTAATATGTTGCTGGAAAACAGTGTCTGCAAAAAAGGGAATATGTTACTTATTACCAAAGCTGGATACGAACACCTGAAACCCCTAGTAAAAAAAGAGGAAGACCTCGGAAATAAGTAGCTATTTGCGAAGTCTTAATAAGCAGAAGCCCGATCCGCTTCTGCTTATTCCTCATGGTTTTCATTATACCTAAAAATGAGAATAATTCAGTAAAAATTTTACAAAATATAAGAAGGGAAATAGTTAAAATGAAAAATTGGAAAAAGAAATTAAGTTCTTTGGTTTCATTAGCGGTTATTACTATTAGCTCGCTAGTCGTTCCTGTTACTGCTGTAGCAGAAAGCATAAACGGAACAGTTACTTGGGATAGTTCGCATGTAAGGAAGGCTACAGGTACTAAAAACGGTAAAAGGTTTGAAACTGAAATAGCCCCACTTAAAGTAAATGGAGAAACAGCATTCTGTTTAGAACCAGGTATTCCGATTAATAATAATGGAGAGCCTGGTTATGTAGGGAATCCAGCTAACGGAAACCTTCCGAGAAGGGCTATGTTGGCAATGGCACTTTGGGATGACGTATTTGGTAGTACGAATTATAAATATGTTTTATTGACACAGTCAGTAGTTTGGATGAATCTTGAAGGTGCTAATAAAGCAGAAATAGATCATATTGAAGGATTTACTGCTTCCGAAATCAAAGAGGGGCAAGATAAATTAAATGCAGCAATCACAAACTATGACAAAAAGCCTAGCTTTGCTGGTAAAAACTATAAGCTAACATTGAACAAACCATTAGAAATCAAAAACACAAATGAAGGTGTTGATTTAAAGTCATTTGATACACTTGTCACAAACTCAGCTGGGCTTGATGTGAAAGTTGATTCTGACAAACTGACTGTTACCGCAAAAGATTTAAACCAGAAAAACGGAAGGATTGCTTTTAAAAAGTCAATCAAAGAAGGTACGCCTTATATTTATAAGAAGGAAGGACAGCAAACAGTATCTACTGGAAGAATTGACGATCCGAATAACTATACCCTTAATTTTGATATTGAAACAACTGGAAATATTAAAATTGTGAAAATCGACAAGGAATCAGGAGCGACAGTTCCAAACACTAAGTTCCATGTTGAATATTCAGGAACTAATGCACCAAAAGCACATGACATTGTAACTGGTTCGGACGGTTCTTACGATATTAAAGATATAACTCATGACGTAAAAGTGAAAGCTACAGAAACGGAAGTGCCAGCACCTTATGTATTAGCTTCTGCAATTGGTGAATCTGATACAGTAGAAGGAACAGTTAAAGTAGGTGAAACAATTACTTTGACACAGAAAAACACCAAAGCAAAAGGTCAAATTATTGTAGAAAAGCAAGGTGTAGAAACTGGGCAAAATATGTGGAATGAAAATTATACTTTAAAAGGCAATGTATTTGAAATCCGCAAAAAAACAGTTGACGGTGAAGTAATTAAAACTATTACAACTGACGAAAAAGGTTACGCCGAAACACCTAAAGATTTAGAACTAGGAACATATTGGGTTACTGAAAAGCAAGCTTCTAATGGTTTTGCTAATACGTTTAAACCAGTTGAAGTGAAAATCGAATATGCAAATCAAACAACAGCGGTTGTAGTAAAAGGAACTGAAGGAACAAACCAAGAAGTTGTAGGTTCTTCAACATTAACAAAACAAGACACTGAAACAGGCTCAGAAACGCAAGGAAAAGCTACTTTTAAAGGTGCGGAGTACTCCTTATTCCATAAGAGTGGTGAACCTGTTAAATGGAATGAAGCATTCAAACCAGAATTAACAGTCGGCGACAAAGCAAATGAAGAAAATATTGTTATTAGAATAAATGAGCAAAGTCTACAGGCTGGTGTGAAGCACCTTGCTTTAGGTGACTATTACTGGCAAGAAACTAAAGCACCTGAAGGCTATCAAATAGACAACAAAAAACATGAGTTTACATTATCCTACAAAGATCAGAATACGAAAGTTGTTACAGTAGATAAAATTTCTAATGAAAACGTCATTAAATTCAATATTGATGGGTTTAAATACGTAACTTCAATGAATGGATCAGCACAAAGTGGCTATAATGGTATTAAATTCAATTTAACGCCTATCGATCCTACAAAAGGAGATATTCGTGAATCTGTAACTGAAACTAACGAACATGGTTACGATGGTTATTGGAACTTTAAAGAAGTTCCTTATGGTGATTATACTCTTACTGAAGTAGAAGCGCCTGAAGGTTTTAAATTAATTAAGCCGTTAACCATAAATTCTTCTTTTGACGAAGGAAACAGAGAGTATAAATTTACAATTACTGAAGAAGGTCAAAATCACCCAATAAAGGTTTTAGTTGTACCAGAAGAAAAAATCAACGAAGGGTCAAATATAATATCTTTAAGCAAACTATTCCTATACGATGATAGTATTGAAGAAGAGGAACCGCCAACAATTGAAACCTTATTTTTAACTAGTGATGGAGAAAGAGAATTTGATCCTACTAAAGACCAAGAATTAATAGACTATGTTACTCAAACAAATCCAGAATCTGATATTGGTAAAGAAGTATTCTATGTTACACAGTTCCATAAGGTTTTTGTTGATGAAAATGAAAATTTAGTAACAGATAAAGATGGAAATATTGTTCATGAGGTTGTTGGTGAAATTGAATCTATACACGAACCTAAAACAACAGAAGATGAATTTGATGTTAGGTTTGACTATAAAGCAAACACATTAAAAGATAACGAGCGATTAGTGGCAACTCATGTTGCTTATAAAGATAAAGAACACAAAGAAGAATATGCTACACATTTTGATTTAGAAAATGAAAAGCAAACTTTAATTGCTAAAGTTCCTGAACAAGAAGAACCTGAAATTGAAACCTTATTTTTAACTAGTGATGGAGAAAGAGAATTTGATCCTACTAAAGACCAAGAATTAATAGACTATGTTACTCAAACAAATCCAGAATCTGATATTGGTAAAGAAGTATTCTATGTTACGCAGTTCCATAAGGTTTTTGTTGATGAGAATGAAAATTTAGTAACAGATAAAGATGGAAATATTGTTCATGAGGTTGTTGGTGAAATTGAATCTATACACGAACCTAAAACAACAGAAGATGAATTTGATGTTAGGTTTGACTATAAAGCAAACACATTAAAAGATAACGAGCGATTAGTGGCAACTCATGTTGCTTATAAAGATAAAGAATACAAAGAAGAATATGCTACACATTTTGATTTAGAAAATGAAAAGCAAACTTTAATTGCTAAAGTTCCTGAACAAGAAGAGGAACAAGAAAATACAGCTGAATCTAATTCTGAAACGCCAAAAGAGAAGGAAACAAAATCTCCTGAAGAACTAAAAGAAACAAAATCGTTACCAAAAACAGGAGAATCAATAGTTCAAGGATTTACTATTGTGGGAATCACAGGGCTAGTACTCATTGGAGTGATTTATTATCTAAAAAAACGTAAAGGATCAATTTAGAAAATGAAAAAAAGAGATAGGTATCTTACCTATCTCTTATTGTTGTAAATACCTTTGATATGTACTAATATATGTATATAAGTTATGTATTTTAGGGAGGTGCAACAAATGAATACAAACGAGAATAATTTGAATGACTTAAAATTTAAACCAGCTGGGGAAAAAGAGAAGAAAAAACGATTCACGTTTACTATGACACCGACAGACCGCAAACATTTAGAAGAACTAACAAAATATTACAAAGTAAAGTCGGACGCTCAAATGCTATCAGAATTGATAGGGTGGGCGTATAGTCAGATTGAATAGTTGGCAAGTAGGAGGGTTACATGAAAAAGAAAAAAAAGAATATGATAAAAAATATTTTATTTAATTCTTTCTTGATCGTTTCTGCATTGTTTTTTTTATTTTTGATATTTAATGAACCTATAAAATATAAACTAATGGAACACCAAATTACTAATTATCAGAATCAAATAATGACAGTTTCAGCTAGCGAATTAGCTGAAAATAAAAATCAACCAGCAACTTATGACTTTGATCAAGTGCAACCAATTTCAGATACTAGTGTATATACTTCACAAGCTAATCTCATAACCAATAAAAAAGACCCTACAGCATTTAACATGATAGGCTTTATAGCCGTACCCTCAGTTCATATTAATTTGCCTATTTTTCAAGGATTGTACAATGCTAATTTGCTTTACGGAGCGGGAACAGCTAAACCAAACCAAAAACTGGGGGAAAACAACTATGTTTTGGCTTCTCACCGTTCAGACAAACCGACACTCCTGTTTACACCATTAGATAGAGTTTTGACAGGAGAAAGCATTTTTGTAACTGATAAGGACAGAATCTATCAATATGAAATTTCTAGTATTATGGAAGTTACACCAGATAGAGGTGATTTAATGGACGATATTTCAAATGAAAAATTAATTACTTTAATTACATGTAGTGATATACAAGGTACAAACCGAATTGTTGTTCGTGGGAAGTTTAGAACTTCATGGAACTTTAATGAAGCACCAGAAGAAGCCAAACAAGCTTTTGATCAACTTGTTCAAACGTACTAAAAAGTATTTACCATTTATATTCACCTTTTGTATTTACTTTCTTAAAACGATATGTTATTATTAATAAAGTAAGAAACATACAAAAAAAATTATTATTTTAGGAGGAATTTTATTATGAACAAAACAGTTAAAGGAATGTTATTTGCAACAGCAGTTTTAGGAGGGGTTTTATTTTCGGGAAGTACTGAAAGCAATACCGCACATGCTTCGGAAATTAGCAATAATTGGTCACCTCGGACAGTTGAACAAATTAAAGCTGAAATTTCTGGTAATGAATACAAGATCAAGTGGGGAGACACTCTTAGTGCTATCAGCGAAGCAACAAATATCACCGTTGAAAAATTAGCACAATGGAATAGTATTAGTAATGTTGATTTAATTTTTGCAGGGAATACAATTTCATGGAATGGTAACGTTGCTACGATGGAAAATGCCCAAGGAGATACAATCAGCCAAGCTGTGATCCAAGAAACACCAGCAGACAGAGTGGACCCAACGAAACCAATCGGCGGTGGAACTGGATCAAACACTTCAAACAGTGGAAATAATGGTTCTAACATTAATCAAGGTTCACAAGTAGTGACACCGCCAGTAACAGGAGGGAATGGCTCTACAGGCGGAGGAAATACAACAACACCGCCAACAGGTGGCGATAACGGCTCTAGCGACAACGGAACAACAACACCGCCAACAGGTGGTGATAACGGCTCTAGCGACAACGGAACAACAACACCGCCAACAGGTGGCGATAACGGCTCTGGCGACAACGGAACAACAACACCGCCAACAGGTGGCGATAATGGTTCTGGTGACAATGGCGGAGAAACACAAGCTAAATTCACTGTATGGTATACCTCTTCAGATGATCCAAGTAAAAATATTACTTTGGGAGAACACGTTTTTGAAACAAGAGCTGAAGCCCAAGTATGGATTGAAAATTATGCTGATGAACTATTAAAAGAAGGTATCTCAGCCGATCATTACGGTGTGAGCGATTGGAATAAATAATAACATGACTAAAAACCTTATCACTTAAAATTAAGTGATAAGGTTTTTTTGGTACTCAAAATTGGCGACGTCGATCATTCTTCAGACAGAAATATGAGTACCAAAGACCTTAAAACCACAAATTCCTAAGCGATCGGGTGTAGCACAGCGCTTCTAATCTTTTTTTATGCTTCATTTTTGGTGTACTAAGCCGTTTGCTGATACTGGTTATAGCCTAAATCATGAGAAAAAGAAAGGGTAAATGGCACGCTTGCAGCGCCCTTTCTTTTTCTCATGCTTCAGTCTTTTTTATAACCACAGCAAACGACTAAGTACACTGGAAAAAATGAACCATAACTAAAAAAAGAAAGGAGCGACTATGTGCTTCACCCGATAGGAATTTTAAAAGATTTAAACCACCAGCACCGCCAAAGTTCCTAAAATAAATGGTTTTTTTAAATCTTAAAATCGAAAGGTCTGAAAAATTATGAAATATATCAAGAATGTTGAAACATTGGAAGAATTAAAAAAAGCTTATAAAAAACTAGCCTTAATAATGCACCCTGATTGTGGTGGAAATGAAGAAGAAATGAAAGTTTTAAATAATGAGTATGACGAGCTTTTTGTCAAATTCAAAAACACACACAAAAATAAAAATGGAAAAACTTACACTAAGGAAACCAGTGAAACGCCAGAACAGTTCAAGGATATTTTAAACAGATTATTTGCTCTTAAAATGGAAGATGTAGAGATTGAAATTGTAGGAACATTTATATGGATAACAGGTAATACAAAAATTTATAAGAATGAAATAAAGGCGTTAGAATTTAGATATTCACCGAAAAAAGTTGCTTGGTATAAAGCACCTAAAGATTATAAAAAAAGAAGTTATAAAAACTATGATATGGATACAATTAGAGAAATGTATGGTAGCGAAAAAATAACCCAAACAGAAAAGGATAAACAAAAGTCGTTGCAAGTCTAAACTTGCAACGTTCTAAAAACTTACTTAAACGTCTGTATTAAGAAAGGACTGGAGAAACAATGAGAACATTTGATAAACGCCTACAATCCTACTTTGACGATAAGAATCTTGCTGAGGACATGCGACAAGCAATTAAACAATGTTTAGGAGAACCCGCTGGTAATAGTGAAGAAATTCTTGCAGATGTGGACAATGAAACGCAAGAATATTTCTATGATGTCGATTTTGAATGTATGCTAAACAACTATGAAAATATCTTCGGTAATTTAGAACTATTTAAATCTCTATGTGGTTACTATGGCACTGAAACACTTTTTGTAACAGAAAATTTAGAAGGCATTTCAATTAAACTATCTTAAAAAAGGGCAATAGAGTATACTCTATTGCTCTTGCCGTCTAGTGTGATATAATAAGAATTGTTAAAGGGCATTTAAGTTGGGCATTATCAAAGAGGAGGAGAGATCAATTTGAAAGCTAATGATTGCAAATGTAAAACCTGTCAAAAAAGAGAAGCTTTGAAAAAGAATAATCCAGAAAAAGAAATTGGAATGCAGTATGCTTTTATGAAGTTAAGCGACGAGCTATCACTTTTAATAAGCTCTGACGAATTGGAATATATTTACAAAGAATCACCAGCCCCAACTTTAGCCATTAATAGAGATAATTTTGATAAAAAATACACTATTTCTTACGGTGTTTTCTTTAGCCAAAAAGATTGGCATGAAGATTTTTATGATTTAGGTTTATCAAAAGGATCAGAATATTTCTATTTAGATTCAACTAATAATCAACTTAAATCAGTAATGATCGAAGATTTTTTACTGGTTTCAAAAAATGAGAACAGAGCAAAGGTAATTCTTCTATTGAGTTCTGAAGATCATTTAAATTTCCCAAAAAACAATTCTGAACTTGCGATTACTTTAACTAAAGTAATGACTGAATTAGGTACAGAATTAACAGACTTAATTTTCTCTAGGGTTGAACATGGGATATTTAGATTGGATAAAGGCATTAAAATATCAAACACAGAAATATTGCATTGGAAAAATGAAATAGATCATTCGCTATTGTTTGATATAGAGTATGATCGGTTATTACTGATAGATTAAAAGAAAGGAAGTAGTCAAAAATGGCGTATGAAACAAGTGAGGGAAAAGAAATCAAAAAAGTAGAAATTGAAGTGGATAAAGTACAACAGCTTTTTGACAATTTCGCACAGAAATTACCAGAAAGTCTGCTAAAAGAATTGGACGATTTAGAATATGAGATAATAGGAATGGCAAAGGTTATTTCGGTACGTAATTCTAACGAGCAATAAATCGTGTTTTATTATATAAAAATTACAAAACCAAAGGAGAAAATTATGTATTATCAATTGGAATACGACAAATTATTTATTGTTACACCGTTCTATTATAAAGAAAAAAATGAGTGGATTGACGATTTAAGTATAATGATACGTTTTGACCCAATATTTTCTGTTCCAGACGGTGAGGAACCCATTGAACAAACTTTTCAGTTAAAAGATACTCGAAGCTCGTTAGAAAATTTAGTTAAGGTTAGCTTTGATAATGTAGAAGGAAAACTTAATTTTCTTGAACATGCTGAAATAAAAAATAGATATAGAGTGGTATCTTACATCAAGGGAGTTTGTAACGAACCTGATAAAAATAGTTCTTTTATCGGGGGAAATCAAGTAGAAATAACTAAAGATGAATTTTACTTCATTATTGAAAATTATAAAAATTATATAGCGAATGATCCGTCATTGCAAACGACAGCTTACAGCTGGCATGAAGTAACGAATGATCCTAAACCTTTAGTAATAGAAAACGAAAATAAAAGGCATTGTAATGCTTTTATTGAAAATATGGAAGAAAAATTAAAAATCGAAAAGGAACACCACGAACTAGCATTAAAAAATAGGCAAGGTGCTATTTCAATGAAAAGTGAGTATGCAAAGAAGTGCATGGAATATATGAACTATACCAACCAACTAGAAAATCAAAAAGAATTTTTGTTAAGCGCAGAAGATTATGAACAGGATAAGTTAATGGAAGTTTATGTGGCGCTAATCAATGAGTGGCATAAATTCACTCAATTTATATCGAAACCTGAAATATATATCTACACAAAAAACAATTAAATTAATAAAAAGAACACAAGATTGGAGTGCTTCAATATGAATAAAAATGAAATAGTTTCAGGTATTAGTAAAGTTGATAGTGATACAGTTTCAATAAAATTGACTTCTGATGAACTTGTAGTTTTATCTGAAGCAATTAATTTTTGTGATAGGAACTGTTATGAAAAGATAGAGAAAGCGAAATCGGTTTTATCGAAAATCACAACTGGTTTATATGTATTGTTAGATTGGAGTGAAGATTCCACTAAGTATAATGATTGGCATAGACTAGAAAGTTCTCTCGATTGTATCGTGGATTCATTAAAGTTAAAAACATTACAAGATTTAAAAAAGTATGCAGAAGAAATGAAATTAGAATATCAACATTTAAAGGAAGAACTAAAGCCTAAAGCAGAAACAACTTTTGCAAACGACTTACAAAACAAAGGCAAAATAGATAGGCTAAATTTATTGTCATTGGCTATTGGTAAGGTAGAAACAGAAATTACATTGAGAATTTCCAAGGAATCACAAAATGGCTAGAATTGGTTATGCACGAGTAAGTAGTAAGGATCAGAAATTAGACAGGCAATTAGAAGCGTTACAGGACGTTTCTAAGCTGTTTTCAGATAAACTAAGTGGGCAATCTACCAACCGACCGCAATTACAAGCTATGTTAGACTACATTAGAGAAGGTGATATAGTAGTTGTTACGGAATTAGATCGCTTAGGACGTAACAATAAAGATTTAACCAACATAATGAATCAAATTCAGCAAAAAGGAGCAACGTTAGAAGTCTTAAATTTGCCGTCAATGAACGGAATAGAAGACGAAAATTTAAGACGTTTAATAAATAATCTCGTCATTGAGATTTACAAATATCAAGCAGAAGCGGATAGAAGACGAATTAAAGAACGCCAGAAACAAGGGATTGCTATTGCAAAAGAACAAGGTAAATTTAAAGGAAAACCTTTGAAATTTAAAGAAAACGACCCAAGATTACAATTAGCATTTAAATTGTATTTAGAGGGTGCAACAGATACACAAGTAGAGAAACAAACTGGAATTAGTCGTAGAACGTTTAAACGGTATAGAAAACGATACAATGTTCTAAGAGAAGATAGTAACGAAACTAAAGAAAGATAATAGTGAAACTAAAGTTTTTCTTTAGTTTCGTCAAAAACATACCGCGAAGTATATTTAAAAGGAGAGATAATTATGACTACAGTAATTTTAGCAGAAAAACCAAGCCAAGCTTTAGCATACGCACAAGCTTTTCAAAATCACAAAAAGGAAGACGGATATTTCACAGTTAAAGATTCCCTTTTTTCTGACGAAACATTTATTACTTTTGGGTTCGGTCATTTAGTCGAACTAGCACCACCTAGTTTTTACAACGAAAAGTGGGGGAAATGGAGTTTAGAATCACTACCTATTTTCCCTTCTAATTATTCATTTGAGGTATCAAAGGATAAGCAGAAACAATTTAAAATCGTCTCTAAACTGTTAAACAAAGCTAACACGATCATTATTGCAACTGACAGCGACAGAGAAGGTAGTAATATCGCATGGAGTATTATTCACAAAGCGAATTCCTATGACAACACCAAATCATTTAAACGTCTATGGATAAACAGTTTAGAAAAGGAAGCAATTAGAGCGGGGTTTAAAAATCTTAAAAATGGCGAAGAAGATATACCAGCATATCTTGAAGCTCAAACAAGACAAATTAGTGATTGGCTAATCGGAATGAACGGTAGTCCGTTGTATACTTTAAATTTACAGGGAAAAGGAGTTAACGGTACGTTTACTCTAGGAAGAGTTCAAACTCCTACCTTATATATGATTTACCAACGGCAACAAGAAATTGAAAACTTCAAAAAAATCCCATACTTTGAAATTGATAATTCAGTTTCTAATGGATCAGATTCATTTAAAGCTAATTTAGTTCCTTTAAGAAAATTTGAAAGCAAGGAAGAAGCCGATAGATTTTTAGATGAAAACAAAGCCAAATTAGGGGGGCAAAAAGGGGTTATTTCAAATGTAGAGGTCAAGCAAAAAAGTTCAAACAGCCCTACCCTTTTCTCTTTAAGTAGTCTTCAGTCAAAAATTAACAGTTTGTATAAAGCAAGCGCCAGCGACACTTTAAAAGCTGTACAAAAGCTGTATGAAGCAAAGTTATTAACTTATCCAAGAACAGACACACATTTCATTACTGATAATGAGTTTGCTTACTTGCAAGAAAATATAAATAAGTATCGACAATTTTTAAATATAAAAGAAGAAGCTGTACAGTTAACTCCTAGAAAGAGATATGTAGATAATGACAAAGTGCAAGAACACCATGCTATCGTACTTACTAAGCAAGTACCTACAGAAGATACGTTTTTACAATTAACTGACTTGCAAAAGAAAGTGTATCTATTAGTAGCTAAAACAACGGTAGCTATGTTTCTTCCTAACTACGAATATGAAGAAACCACTATTGATATTCAAACAGGTAATTTGAAGTTTAGAGCAAAAGGACAAGTACCTTTGAAATATGGTTGGAAAAGCTTGTTTAAAGAAGAAAAACAGGAAGAAAAACAGATACTACTACCTAAAGTTACCGTTGGATCAGAAGTAAAAGCAACCTTGAAAATTACCGAAAAAGAAACTCAACCTCCAAAATATTTTACTGAAGGAACATTGCTAACCGCAATGAAAACAGCTGGGAAAACAGTTGATGATGAAGAAGCACAATTATTACTTAAAGATATAGAGGGGATTGGAACAGAAGCGACTAGAGCAAGTATTATTGATTCTCTAAAAGCTAGAGAATATATAGAAAATAAGAAAAACAAACTCTACGTTACTGAAAAAGGAAAAATTCTTTGTAAGGCTGTTGAAAATCAGCATTTATTGACAAGTGCAGAAATGACAGCTAAGTGGGAAAGTTATTTAAGGAAGATTGGTAAACGTGAGGGATCACAAGATAAGTTCTTAAATAATATCAAAAAATTTATTATTCATTTGCTGGAAAATGTACCAAAGGACATACAGTCATTAGATATAAAAGAATATGAGAATGCAAAACAAAACGAGATTCAAAGAAATACAATCGGCAAGTGTCCTAAGTGTAGCGGAGACATTATTTTAAAAAAATCTTTTTATGGTTGCAACAAATATCCAGAATGCAAATTCACGATACCAGATAATTTCAGAAAGAAAAAACTTACAAAGACAAATCTTAAAGACCTTTTGCAAGGGAAAGAAACGTTAGTAAAAGGCATTAAAACCAAAGAAAAAGACACCTACAACGCTAATGTAAAATTGAACTCTAAAGGATACATTGAATTTGTTTCTTTTGGCAAGAAAAAAAGCAACTGATACACAGTTGCTTTTTTTGGTACTCAAAGAAGCGATTAAATGCCAGGGGATTTCCGATCAGTTGAGTACCGAGAAAATGGTACTCAAAATTGGCGACGTCGATCGTTCTTCAGGAAGAAAAACGAGTACCAAAGACCTTAAACCCACAAATTCCTAAGCGATCGGGTGTAGCACAGCGCTTCTAATCTTTTTTTATGCTTCATTTTTGGTGTACTAAGCCGTTTGCTGATACTGGTTATAGCCTAAATCATAAGAAAAAGAAAGGGTAAATGGCACGCTTGCAGCGCCCTTTCTTTTTCTTATGATTCAGTCTTTTTTATAACCACAGCAAACGACTAAGTACACTGGAAAAAATGAACCATAACTAAAAAAAGAAAGGAGCGACTATGTGCTTCACCCGATAGGAATTTTAAAAGATTTAAACCACCAGCACCGCCAAAGTTCCTAAAATAAATGGTTTTTTTAAATCTTAAAATCGAAAGGATTTGTTTACTAATGGAAAATCAAAGAATAATTAAAGGCATTTGTTTACGCTACTTAAAAGATTTTCAAACCGTTTCTGTAGAGCTACTAGAAGTTGAGGAAAACAATTTTTTAGAACAGCTTTACTCCGCCTTAAATTGCGAATTAGTGGAGGTTATCTCCTTGGCTCCCGAAATTGATTTGTGGGTTGACGAAGAGAGCTTACTTCATTCAGGAGAAAAACTTTCAACTAGTATTTATTCAGGATCGGAAGAAATGAACATTGTTGGAAATATAGCTATATTTTCTCATGATAGCGAGGGAAACACCTCTAGCTTAACTCCTGAAATGTTTGATAACATTCTAACGGATATTTACAGCGATAATTTCAAATTTAAATCTATTTTCATTCGATAAATGTTGGTTGTATATATGCTATGATCACATTATATGTTTATAGTATATGTCTATTGCATATGATATATCTATATGCTATAATATATGTATAAATTAAAACAAAGGAGAGATATTTATGTTTTTATCATTAGACAATCACTTTACTGCAAAAGGAAGACTTACCAGAGAACCACTAGCTAATTATTCCGATAAGGGTAATTTAGTGACAAGCATTACAATAGCTCAAAAAACACCGTTTAAGGATAGCAACGGAGAATCTCAAATTGCATATATCACATACACAGCAATTGATACAGGAAATAATAAAATTGCAACTAATTTAGCTGACTTTGCAACAAAGGGTTCACCAATTACTTTAGAAGGATATATGGATAGTTACAGCAAGGTTGATGGTCAAACAGGAGAAATTATTTATACTGAAATTAAACGTATTTCTAGCTTCAGAGTAGAAGAAAGTAAACAAGAAACTGCTAAAAGAAGAGAAAAAAACAATACCCAGAAATAAACTATAAAATGGTACTCGTTTTCTATTGCCAGGGCGCTTCTTCAGAAACAAAAACGAGTACCAATATACAAAATTATTAATGAAGCCGAGGAGAGATAACTATGAGCGAAAATAAAATTGATTTCTACAACCTACCGCTTGTCGATTATCTACTATCCATAGGTGAACCACTTGAACAAGTAGGAAGGAATTACTACCAGCACAAAGATCACAATAGTTTAAAAATAAATATCAAGAAAAACTATTTTGTTTGGAATAGTAGACGTGCTGAAAAAAATTCTCATGGCGGAGTAGTTCAATACCTTCAAATCATGCACACTATGAGTGTTAGAGAAGCTTTAACGAGCATTGAGAATCATTTATCCAATAACTCATTACAATCATTTAAAAAGCCACAAAAAGCATATCCTAAAACCTTTAATTATCGAGTTAAAGAAGAAACTGTACCACTTAAAGCACAAAAGTATTTAGTTGCAAAAAGAAAAATACCAAACAGGATAGTAAGGCACTTCTTTTCATTGAATCTCATTTCACAGAATAACAATGAAGAAATTGTGTTTAAATGGTATCAAGGAGAAAAAATCGTAGGATTTAGTAAACAAGGCACAAAAAAACTTACACCAGAAGAAAAAGAAAAATATAAAACTAAACGTGACTACATTAAATATGTAGCACCAACAGCTGAAAAATATAGATATTGGGGATTTAATTATCTTGTTGGAAAACCTAAAAACTTGTATTTCTTTGAAAGTAGCATTGATTTGTTGAGTTACTATACACTCTTTGAAAAAGAACTAAAAGAAAAAGGCGACTTTTGGCTTATCTCTATTGACGGTACAGCAGTTGAAAAAGTTTATCATTTTCTCGACTACGGTATTAAACACATGAATCTTAAAGAAGTTGTTTCAAGTTTAAATGCTTGTTTTGATAATGATAATGCTGGTAGTTCTGCTTATGAAATGTTATCAAAATACACATTTAATGGTATAGAATTCACAAAGAACTTCCCACAAAATAATGACTGGAATAATGTTTTACTTAACAGAAAGGCGGAAATGACGAAATGACAAAATTTATCACTGTAAATATCGACAAAGGCGGTACTGGAAAATCAACGTTATCGTATAATCTAGCAAAGTGGTTATCTATGAGAAAATGTAAAAGAGTTTTGCTAATTGACGGTGATCGTTCAACTAATTTAAGTCAGTCCTTTAAAAAAGAATCATTAATGGATACAGAAAGTACCGTTATTGACATTTTTAACAAAAAACCTGTAGAATTTCAGAATATCACTGAAAACTTAGATTTCCTTCAAGGTTCTGTCATGCTAGACGACGATAAATTAGATTTAAAATCTCGCCAAAACAATTGCATGATTTTCTACATGTGGATTGCAGATAATTATGAAATGCTAGAAGAGTACGATTATGTAATTATTGATACTCATAATGACACAAGCCTTGTCACTGCAAATTTCCTAGCTGTATCTGATATGGTTATTGGTGTTTCAGAGCCTTCAAGAAACGGATTTAGGGCATGGCTAGAATTGGAAGATACCTTAGATTACTTGAAAGCTGAATTAATTGATGTGCGTACAAGAGAAACGTATGTTACAGCTGAAGCATATCTTATCGCTAACAATGTAGATCACCGCACAAACAGTAGCAAACAATTCTTAGAAATGGCAGAACTCCAAGAGAATTATCTAGGTATGATACAAGCCAAAGAACTTATGCGCAAAAGCTTATTAGAAGATACCAGCATTTTTGAAATGTATGATTTAATGAGTGAAAATGATAGGAAGAAACACCAGAAATTCTACGACAATATAGAGAATGTGTTTGAAAAAATCACGAAAAATATTGCTTAACAATCGGAAGGAATGTATAAATTATGGAATCCCAAAACAAATTTGCGAAAGCTAAAAATGAATTAGGAAATAAACAGGAGAAAGTTATGCCCAATGTCGTTCCTGTTCCTAAAAATGAAGAAAAAGAGCTAAAAAAAACTAGTGTCTTCATGTTAACACCCACAGATAAAGAAAACTTTAAAAAACTATCTAAAGCTTATGGTATGAGCATGAGTGAATTATTGGCTTTTTGGATAAATGGAAGTATTAATCAGCTTGAAAAGGAGGAATAGTAATGAATAATAACTATGATTACAACCAAACATTTAAAATCGAACAATTAAATGAGTTGTCTAAAGGTACCACTGCTCGACTGATTGGCTATATGACAAAACAAAACATTGATATCAAAAATTCTCCAAACAATTTATACGTAACCTTGTATTTACAGTTTAAAGAAATGTTGAACCTTAATTTGTTTAAATTAAACGAAAAACAGCTAGAGCAAACTGAAGACTACTGGAAATCAATGAACCAATACGTTGCTTCAATCACAAATACTAAAAGCGTTGCTTAAATATTGGTACTCATTTTTCTTCCTGAAGAACGATCGACGTTGCCAATATTGAGTACCGTTTTCTCGGTACTCAACTGATCGGAAATCCCCTGGCATTTTGTTGCTTCTTTGAGTACCAATATCTAATAGCAAAATAATATTCTAAATATAAATGGAGGGTATATTGATGTCATTTACTTTACGAGTAGTTGTTTTTTGTTTAGCCATGTCCTTACCACTCATATGTGGTTACCTTATTATGAAATACCCCAATTTTTTGAGTTGGAGAGAGAAAAAAAAAGAACGAAAGAGAAAGAAATATTCAAACATTAGAAGATAAATTATTAAAGCGTTGCTTAAATATCTAATGTAAGAGCAAATTATAATTTAAGGAGGTTGTCATGAGCTTATCAACTAAGGAAAAGAAAAGTTTTCAAAGAACAATCAGAATGACTGATCGTGTGCGCTTTATCTTAGAATCTTATGAAGGTAACGGCATGAACGAAAAATTTGAAAATCTAATACTGGATTGTAATGATAAAGTACCTGAAGTTATGGAAGAAGTAGAAAGATTAAACAGCGAAAAAAAACGGTTGTTAAAAGAAATTGAAGAGTTTAAAGAACTAAAATATGAATTGAATGAAATTGAATATGCAGTTAACGAAGCTAGAGAATCAGCCATGCTAATATTGAAAAAAACTACTAAAAGGAAAAGCAAAAAATGAGTGATACTAATTACAGTCGAAATGATTTTATCAATATTTCCAACACATGGATTGATCTATTAACGGATAAAAAAGACGTGGTTTCAACAAGTAATCCTAGAGCTTTTCTTTTAGGTGGGCAAGCTGGCGCTGGTAAAACTACCCTACACAGATACATTTCTGAAGAATTAAACGATAACGTCATTGTTATCGACAATGACAGTTTTAAGCAATCACACCCAAATTTAGACCAATTGATACAAAAGTACGGAAAGAACTATATTGAGAAGGTCACACCTTTTTCAAACGAACTCACAGAGTACCTAATTAACCGATTAAGCGATTTAAAGTACAACTTAATAATTGAAGGTACTCTACGAACAACGGAAACACCAATTAAAACTGCCGAATTATTGAAACAAAAGAAATATGAAGTCAATCTATATGTAATGGCAGTGTCTAAAGAATTATCTTCGCTTGCAATTGATAAAAGATATGAAGAAGGTTACTCTAAAAATCCAGATACGGCAAGACACACTCCTAAAGATATTCACGATACAATTGTAAATAATTTGCCCGATAATATTGAAACCCTATATGAGAAGCAAATATTCAAGGATATTAAGCTGATTAATCGTCAAGGTGAGGAATTATACCAAATGAATGAAACTCCTCTTAAAAGCCCTAAAAACGCCTTAAAAAACGAGTTGGATAGAAAGCTAGCCAAAGAAGAATATTTGAATGAGGTTAACCACATACTAGCTCTTGCAAAAATAAATGATAGGCTTGACGATCCCAGCATAAAGAATTTACTGAAAAAAAAAGAAAGATTGACAGAGAAAGAAAAAAGCGATTTATTTTGCATAGATAGCGTAAAAAAAATTGACAGTCATATCACCAAAAACAACCATAACAAAGATAAAAATAAAGATAAAAAGCTGGAAAAATAAAAAGCCCATACAGAGCTTTTTATTATCCAGCTTTCTTTTTTCTTAAAGTGTCTAAATACTTCTCAATGTCAAACCAGTATTTTCCTTTACCATTTTTAGTTTCAGGAGCAACATAATGAAATTTGTATCGAGGGTGTTTCGTCAAATCGTATTTCTTATCTTTGATTGGTTTTTTCCCTATAACTTGTACAATACATGTATCTCTAGGCATTGTTAACAGCTCGTCTTTCGTCATTAAATCTCTTGCAAGCTTATTATGCTGTCTTGATACGCTCTTCGTGTTAGAGTGCTGTTCACTAAGATTATAGTCATTGATTGTTTGTCTTCCTAATTCTTCGTTTAGTGACTTAATTGTTTTGCTTTCTTTACCACCTAAAAAGATTGAAGTGTCACAATTACCAACTATAATATCTGAACCAGTTTGTTTGTAGAGATCAGCTAGTTGTGAGTATGCTTGTAGAATGATTGTTGCTGACATATTCCTTGAACGAATAGTAGCTATTAATTTTTGGAAGTTTGGTATTAGACCAATATTTGCAAATTCGTCCAATATGAATCGAACATGTGTAGGGAAAAATCCCCTATACTTTTCGTCAGCTCTTGTAACAAGTAGATTAAACATTTGTGTATACATGATCGAAACAATAAAATTATAAGTTGGGTCAGTATCAGGAATAATTACAAATAAAGCTGTTTTTCTTCCATCTATTGAATCTCCAAAACTTTCTAAGTCTAATTCGTCTTCAGAGATTAATTCTCTAAATTCTTCAATATTCAACGGTGATAATCGAGCCATACAAGAAATCAGTATGCTCTTCGCTGTTTTCCCAGCAGCCAGTTTAAACCCTCGATACTGCTTCACAGCGAAATGATCGGGATTTTCCTCTTCAAGTGCTTCAAATAAATAATCAACGGCATTCTTATAGCTTTCGTCGTCTTCTTTAACCGTAGAATAACTAATTAAATCAACTAATGTTCCTAAATGCTGTTCCTCTTTTGGAAATTTAGAAGTTATTAAACTCAAATATGCTTGATAGAGCAATACTTCAGATTGTACCCAAAAATCTCGCCTTTGCTGTCCGCCCGCTTCACTTGATCCATTTGTGTTAGCAATTATCGTTTCTACTAACCTTAAAATATCTGTATCGTCTTTTACATATCTTAAAGGATTGTAGCGCATACTTTTCTTGAAATTCACAGTATTAAATACCTTGATTTTATATTTACCGATATTCTTTAAAGCCATTCCTATTTCATTTACAATTGTTCCTTTAGGATCGGTAACAACGAAGTCTGCATTCATTTGTAAAAGATTAGGCTTAACAATAAATCGTGTTTTACCACTTCCTGATCCCCCCACAACAACTGTATTTTTATTTCTTCTATTATCAAAACTAGTTTTACCGTCGTCAAGACGTATTCTAGTATTTTGAGAAGAAATAATATTGTTGAATGGATTTTCTGTATCGTCCATGCCTTCTAACTCTTTTTGTGGATCACCCCAAGAAGCAGAGCCATATTCAGTTCCTTTTTTGTAATTCTTTTTGTTGCTTTTTTTCTCGTCTATAAAAACGAATATAAAGCCGACAAAGAAAAGAGGAATTACTAAGTCTAACGAATTAAATGAAAGCGGAAAAGCATACAATAGATAAATAGGATTACTTGCGAGCATATTAAACCCAGCAATCGGATTTCCAGCAAATGTGACCCTAAAGTAATAGCAAAGATAATTGATTAAAACGTATGCTATTACACCTAACATTATTTGAAATTTATATTTTTTAAAAAATTTTTTTAAATTTTCCAAATAATCAGCTCCTTTCTATAAATAGAAAAAGGCGAATAAATAGCTCTATTCGCCTTGTTTTATTTAAAATAGACTAGCTAGTTGTGGAACAAGTGTTGTACCAACAATAACTAAACCAGCACCACTCATAAATTGTTTCATACCTTGTGATTTTGCCCCCGGGTTATCGTTACCATATCCTTCTAATAGGTTAACTGCACCCCAAAGTCCTAAACCAGCTCCGATTAAAATTACCAACGTCTGTAAAACTGCTACTCCTGATTGAAAAAATGCCATGATATTATTCTCCTTCTTGATTTAATTTTTTTGGTTTTCTAAAAATATAATAGGCTATTATACCTAAAAGAACTAGAGCGATAAGACCTCCAAAAATCAGCCATAAACTACCTAATTCATTTTTAGCTTGGGTTGTTTCAGAATTGGTTAAGTCGATATGATCCTTGTAGGATACTTTTTCTTCCTCAACTTTTTCTTCTTTCAGAACAGGGAATATTTTAACAATTTCCCTTGCATTCTCTTGAACTGTTTTCACTTCATAGTAATCTAAATTACTTTGATTTGTAAGATATTTATTTGAATCCAAATTAATTGTACTAGTTTGTCTAACTGCATTTTCGCTTATCTTAATATCATTATCATTGTATGTTTCTATTGTTTTTCCATAAGGTAACACTAAACTAAACAAGAACTCGCCTTTTTCATTTTGATATTTTATGACGTAGCTACTGCTAGCATTTAAATTTTCAAAAACTCGCTTTACTTCAACAAAACCATTTGTAGAAGTTTCGTTTGCTTTCTTTTTAGATTCTTCAATGGATTTTTCCTTTTCAGAAATCGTTTGTTCATATTTTTCATTCAATTTTTTTTCAATATCATTTGATACGTCTTTTTCCCTAACTACAAGGACGTTTTTGTTACTTAAAATAGAATCCATGTCGTCCCATTTAGCGTATAGAGTAGTATCTTTCGTTATTGGAGAATCAGGTTCAAACTGGTTATTCATTTCTTTGTCAGTAAACCAGCCTAAAAATATACTGTCAGCTTTCTTTACTTCAGGAACTTCTACCATTTTTCCAACAGTAATTTCAATAGGATCTATTTTTTGATCGTTATTCGGTTCAAAACTAACTTTGATTTTCTCAGTCGTGTCGTCAATATTGTTATCGTTAAAATCAGGATAAAATACAGCGCGATACTCTTGAACCATGTTCCCTACAATAATTCCTTCTTCGCTTGAAGAACTCGCAGTTTTCCATTCTTTGAATTTATAATTATCGTCAGGTTTGACTTCGGGATAAATACTATCTAATGGTGTTCCAGAATCAACACTTATAGTGATCGAACGAGCTAGTTCTCCATTATGATCAAGCAATCCACCTGTTTCTGCTACAAAATTAACTTTGATACTATTTCCGCCCTCGTCAGCATAGCTGATACTATTAGGTATAAAACTAGCGAGTAAGAGAAGAAGTAAGAAGAATGTTTTGATTTTGTTTTTTACGGTCATTCCGATTCTCCTTTCATTAGTTCCTTGTGTCGTTCTCTCAACCAATCCATATTAAATTCCACTTGATTGGGTTCATAGACTTCTTTTTCTTCAGGAACTATCTTTTCTTCTGTATTTGAACTAGATTTACCAGCTTTTATGGTTTTTTTTCTCATTTCAACATATTCTCTAACTAAACTTTCAATTTCAGCATATGGTTTGCCTGCTAACGATTTATCAATCAATTTTTCTAACTCAGCAATAATATGCGTGTTATTGAAGTTTTGCTTTTCTTCCACCACTTTATCTTGAACATTAAGAACGTGAAGTAGTAAATTCAAAAGAAATATATTGGTATATTGCTTTTCAACAATAATATTTTCATTTTCAACCATAGAAACTTCAAATCTTCTGTGATAACTTTCTTTATTAACGGCATATTTAGAATTAATTCTAGGTACTTTTGCAAAAAGTTTATTTTCTTTCATCGGCAAAAGAAACATTTGTTTTCCGATATATGCCTTGTAAATCATTTCTCTTCTTCTTTCTCTTCTTCGCTTTCTTCACCGTCATTTTGTATCAGAACGTCTTCGTCTTCGTAATCTTCACTCATTAATAATTCTTCGTCTTCATTTGAAATATTTGCAGAATTTTTATTTGTTTTTTTCTTTTTAAATACGAAGAAGTAATAACCTATGAATATCGCTACCGCACCGCCTAAAATGATCATTGTAATCGGACTATTTTTCTTTTGTGGTGTACTTTCTTCTGCTTTAACAGTTTGAGAATTATTTGTTTGAGAATTATTTGTTGTTTCAAGTTGATTATTTGGATTTTGTGTAGGTTGATTATTCGTTACACCGTTACTTTGTGAATCAGTTTGACCTTGAAGTTCAGCTTTACTAATATCTGACAGGAAATAAACATTATTTTGCGTTTTTTCCATATCAATGATTAAATAAAAGGTTTTTTGATCCGAATCAGTAATTGTGTAAAATGCTTTTGAACCGCTAGTAACAAAATCAGTAACAGTTCCTGTACCTTCTACTTTTTGACCTGTAACGCTGGCTGGTGTTTCAGCTTTAATCTCTTCTTCAATTTGTTTTTGTTGCGTACTAGATTCTTCTGTTTCCTTTAAAGCTTCAGCTCTTTCTTCTGAAGTCATTTCACGACCATATGCTGGTGGTGTTTCCGATGAACTTAATGTTTCTGTCTTTTCGTCATTACTACTATCCGTTCCTTCAGCAAATGCAGAATGAGGTGTTACTAAAAGAGAAGAACAAATCATTAGACCAGCAATCAAACGTCCGATCTTTTTGTTAGTTATTTTCATGACGATTCGCCCCTTCATTTATTCTTTCTTTTGCTAAAACTTCAACAGCTTGTTCGTATGTTAGACCTTTGCTCTTGATTGTTTCGCTAACTTCCTTTAATTTAAGCATTTCTAATTTTTCTTTATTATTTTTTAGCTGTCTTTTCTCTTTAGTAAGTTTTGACTGAATTTCTTTAACTTTTTCTTCCCCTTTTTTTATTTTAAGTTCAAGTTTTTCAACGTCAGAATATGCCTTTTCGTTATTATCAACCATTAAAATTTCCCTCCTAATTACATACGTTTATATCCTTAATTAATTATGATCGAATGGATATGTGCTTCTGAATCTGTTTGATCTAAATGTAAAACTGAAAATAAATAATTTTTTTTTGTGGATTCTTTTAAATCATAGATGAGATTATGACAAAGACCCACAATTTGTTCTCTATCTATTAAACGAATATCAATTGCTTTATCTTCGATAAAACAATTAAAATATACAAGATCATTTGATAGTTTTTTATAGTTCTTTTGAATATGTGGCTTTAAGGTATCTAATGCTAAACGTTTTGCATATTGTTTTTCTTCCTCTGTTCTCAAGGTTAGTGTCCTATCTGAAAAAAAAAGTATATTCTTCCTACTCAAGTTATTTGTCCATTTTTGATTTTTATCTGTTCTCAACAGGTAGTTTAGAAAGTTATATATATGCACAATATCATTGAACCTACTTTCACCTTCATAGAAGCCTTCATATTCGATAAACGGTTCTTCTTGCAATTTTAAATCCCTTTCTTTTAAATTATTTTTTTCTAACGATACTAACAATAGGGTTCATATCATAGGTGCGTGTATATTTCGCATTTACTCTTCCTTTACCAGCGTTTTGCTCATAAGTATGAATAGTGTTGCCACCGTTCTCTACAGCTCTTACAACGCCAGTGTGACCGTAAATGCCAGGGGCTAAGACACCACCAGCTTTCCAATTTATAACGTCACCAGCTTTAATATCTGCTGGTGAAGGGTTAAATATTACTTCCCAGCCATATTTCGCCCAGTCATAGTCGCTACCAATTGTTTCAGCATACATAAATCCTGAACCCATCATTTTTGGTCCACCTTGTTTTTCAACATAATACGCAGTTAGACCATAACATTCACCGTTATTTAGCTGTTGACCTAATGTTGCTTCAAGAATGCTCAGATCACCAGTACCAGCACCACCGCCACCAAGATATTGAGCTACCATTTCTCCATACATGAAATTACCACCATTCCAATATAGATATGGTTTTCCCAAAGCTTTTGACACTTCGTTAATGTATGGATAAGTCGCCCCTACATGGTTTCCTAAACTAGGTGCTACAACTTCCTTGGAATATTTTTCTGACACTTCCAGACTGTAATCTCCGCCTTGTTTGCCTACAAAATGTGCAAAAGCTATGCCAAAATTATAAGCCTGAGCAATAGCTTTTAGATTTTGTTCGTACCCTTTGTTGTAACTTTTAAGGACATTCACAATATTCTTTAAATGAGCAATTCCATACTTTATAGAATCAGCTTCATTACTAATGGTGTTAACAGCCCAGCCTTGTGATTCAGAGCTTTGCATTATATCTTTTGTGCCTTTACCGCCAGTTTCTACCTGAATAATTGCTAAAATCAAACTAACATATTCTTCCATTCCTTGTTCTTTTGCTTGTTTTTCAACTTCACTCCGCCATTTTTCAACTTCTGGCGAAAGGTTTTGTGATCCAGTTGCAATTTCGGTGTACTGTGGTGAAGTAACAGCTCCCAGTATTCCAACTGTCATGAGAAGTATTGAACCAATTAAAAGGAAAGGTAATATAGCAATTAAACCGCCACTCGCCAAGCCTACTAGCTTGCTAACAATGAAATTTTTAATTGCTAAAAGCTTGCCAGCACCTTGCTTAAAGATTTTTTTCACATTATCTACTATGCTATTTAGGCTAACAGGAGCTTTCTTAGTGTATGTATCATTTTTTGAATAATACATATTTTTCTTTATTGCTTTTTTTTGAAGCCCTTTATTTGGTTGATTTCTGACTTTACTTTCAGATTTCATTTTAGCATAATCTGTTTTGTGTACTTTAGCTTCTTTTTTTGATAATTTTTTTGATTTTACAAGCATTCGATCAGTACTTTTAATTAGCTTTTTAGTTACTTTAGTAGTGGCAGAAGCACCTTGACTAGCTATCTTAACACCTTCAGAATCACCTTGTTCTAAATTATCTCGATATTTATTAGCACCTTGACTTATTGTAGATTTAGAAACAGATAAACTTTTTTGTGCAAAGCTTTCTTTCTTTAAAACTTTTTTCTTTTTCTTGTTTAAATTGTTTAAGCCTTGCTCTTTTTTTCGCAAAGTAATTTTTTTGCTTTCAAGATCAGTTTCTTTTTTTAGAAGTATATTCTTATCTTTTTTTTGTTTTTCTTGCTGTTTCTTATAATCAAACTGCTGTTTCCTGTTTAATTTGTATTTACTAGATTTACGTTGATTCTTTATAAACGTATTTTCTTTCTTTAGAGGTGATTCTACTTTTTTGAACTTAATTTTTTTGTTTAAATCTTGTTCGGTAACGGAAGCTTTTCCCTTTAATTCGTATAGTTCTTTGCTTTCGCTAGATATAGCCTTATTTAAAGAGTGAATGGATTTTTCTAACGAATTAGACAATCCATTAATTTCTTTAATTTTTAGTTTTGTATTATGTTTTTGTTTAAAATTACTAGTTACTTTACTACTGATAGTTAGAGTTGTATTTCCTGTTTTTGTAACTACTCTAACCCCTTCAGAATCGCCTTGTTCAAGTGTTTCTTGAATAGAATAAGCACCTTTTTTTAGTCCTCTACCAACACCAGAAGCTAAATCTTTTGTTAGGCTTTTTGTAGAGTTTGCACTTTCAATAGTTTCTTTTACTTTATCTAGCTGTTTATCACTAGCAGAGGAAACTATTGTATCATTTTTTTTCAAACTCGTATTATCCTTTTTAAAAGCTTTTTCTCCTTTGTTTGTCTTAGACATTGTACCCTTCCTTTCTAAACTTCTTAATCTCTTCAGGTTTAGAAGTCATAACAGGATACAATTTATTATTTTTAGGAAACTTATCTTTAAACGGAATTACTATCCCTGAATAGGACAATAACCCTTCTCCTTCAGAAGAATTAGTAATGTAATTTCCTTGATAATCACTAAATCCAACATGCTGTTGTAATATTTGACGATCTCCTTTCGACTGGTTTAAAAGATAAATAAAATCACTATTTTCCAGAATCGTAGAAATTTTAGGGCTTGATAGTAAGTCTTTCACATTTTGAGTAATGCCTGTAGGGATTCCGCCCCATTTTCGGAATCTTTTCCAAAATTCGACACTATAGCTTGCTGTTCTTTCGTCAGCTAATAGTTTATGAAACTCGTCCATGTAAAACCATGTTACAGTCCCTTTCGTTCTGTTAGTAGTCACTTTATTCCAAACATGGTCTTGAACAACTAACATACCCAAATCTTTTAAATTTGAGCCTAGCTCTTTGATATTAAAATTAATCAAACGATTATTGGTGTTAATCGTCGTCCTGTTATTGAAAATATTCAGTGAGCCATGTACATATAGTTCTAGCGCCGCAGCTAGGTCTTCACCTTCTTCTGTGTCTGATTCTAAATATGACTTGTACAAATCTTCTAAAATTGGAATATTTTCCCTTTTAGGGTCTTCCATAAACGGTCTATAAATTTTTCGGACACATTTATCTGTTAGAGATTTTTCTTTTGGTGTCAATCCATCTTTCCCACCAGCAATCAAAGCCATCATATCCAGAATAAAATCACTTTTAAAGGAAACTGGATTTTCTCCTTCACCATAGTTTTCAGAAATATCCATAGGATTGATATAATCTTTTGAGCTATAAGATATTTTAATCTCTTCACCACCAAGAAGTTTGATAAAACTAAAGTATTCGCCTTCGGGATCACTAATTATTATATCGTCAGTAGTTCTAAGGAAAGTATCTATTATCTCTCTTTTAGCTGAAAATGTTTTACCACTTCCGGGCGTTCCCAGCAAAAGTCCATTTGGATTTTTTAAACGTTTTCTGCTTATTTGGATCATGTTATTACTCAAAGCATTTAGCCCATAATAAACAGCGTCATTTCCTTCCTGATACAATTCTTGCGTTGTGAATGGTATAAATATTGCTGTTGAGGAAGTCGTTAAACCTCTTTCCAGTTCAGGTTCATTTAAATTTTTACTTAACGGCAAAGCACTTAGTAACGCTTTTTCTTGTTGCATAGACATTTCTGTCAATGTACAGTTTTGTTTTGTAGCAACGGATTTTAATTTAAAAATATTATCTTCTAATTCTTGTGAATCTTTCCCAAAAACTGTAATCGTAAATGTTAAAAAGAAATATTTTTCATTCTCACGTTGCAAATCTTTTAAAATTCGTTTACTTTCTTCAACATTATCGTTTAAATCCGTAGGTAAAATATCCATGTCATATCCAGCACGCAAAGCTTTCTTTTGCTCTTCAATTTTCAAAGCTTTCAAATCAGAATTTTTAGTTTTAACCATTTTAACGGCTTTAGGTTGTTCTAAAGTCCTAATGTGCATACTTACTAACATTTCTAGCTCTTCCTCAAGGAAATCTGATAACACTCTGTCAGAAAGTTCTGTAGCTTCAATCCTAAAATTTAGTGTTGCGCCATATTTATGATTGACTTTGAATTTTTTTGGATCACTTTCAAAATCAATATCTTTTGGAGCAATTAAATCTTTTGTTGTACCTAAAGCTAATATTTCTTTTGAAGTATTTTCTAAGTCCAAATAGTGTTTTTCTCCACCATTCAAAAGATAATTGACAATTGACAGTCTTTCTATTCCTGTTATTGATTCAGTAACAGAACCAATAATTTTAAGATTTCTTTTTATTGTAGATTCAAGACTTTCAAGTCTTCGTAAAGCACTTTTATAGCTTTTGTCAGTAACGCTAAAAATTAGGTATTTATTTCTAATAATCCCATTATTTCCTTTTTCTTTTTGAGTTTCTAAAAAAGAAAAATATTCTGCCCTTAACTCTTCAAAATCAACTAATTCTTTATTGTACTCAATGACTTCTTCTTGATCGTCTTCATTAGTTATTCGATAGTTAATAAATGCAAATTGAACATTTACAGTACTATCAAATGAATTAAGTAACGCACTATACTGAGCAAATATTTTTTGTTTTGTTTCGTCTTGCGACAACTGATAAGATACGTCTGAAAAACGAATCATTTTATTATAGGTCACGCTATCTACTTTACAAACTCCGTTCGGTTTCATCGTGACATAATCAAGCGTATCTTGCGTTGTAGTTAACTTTTTTCTTTTAGAATCAACCAGCTGTTGAAGAACGTGAAATAACCTTTTTCTTTTTGGCATTAATCATCTTCCTTTCTTCAGCCAACTTTCGATTCTTTTTAGATACTCCGTAGTATCTTTTTTGCGGGTTTAAATACTTATATTCCAAATACAAACGTACCCATGTTTCAGTAACCATTCCGTCTTTTTTAAAGATTGTTGCAAATAAAATAGGTGCTGATACAAAGAATAAACCATATAAAGCAATATCAACACTTATATTTTTCAATATAATGAAAACTGGTACTGCAAATACAGTAGTGATACTCAAACCTATCAGTTGTCTTTTCGTCAAACCAAGCATAAGTTTTGATTCTATTTTCTTTAAATCTGAAGGTATTGTAACAACAAAATTATTGTTCATTTGTTTAACCCCTTTCTTATTTCTTCAGGAATTTCTTTTAAAAACTCTAATTCTGATAGGAAAAAAGCACTTTTAACAGCTTTTTTATCAGGAAACAACATTTTCAAAAGTAGAACCACCAAAAGGAGTGTCCAAACAATAAGTAAGAACCCACATAACAATCCTACTAACCCTACTGTTTTTAAATTATCACTTACAACACTAGTATTTGCATAAATTTGTAAGTCATCTAAATTTGAGACAATTAGTTTTATTTCAATAGCGGTCATTATAAATGTTACAGCAGAAAATATACCAAATATTTTCAAAAATGTATTATTTTTGTTTATCCACTTTTTAACCATTTAAATCACCCCTACTACAGATTTTGCTAGCGAGTGTGTTCTTGTTAGAGTAACTACAACGATCCCCATGGAAACAAGCATTAACATTAACCCATAAAGACCACTACCTTCAGTAGTAATCAGAGAACTAGACTTTTCTAGAAGACCACTATATATAATCAGACAAACAATCATAAAATATCCTTGCAACATTAATGCTAGTAGATTTTTTACATACGATTGACCGATCGTTCCTATCCAATCTTTATTGAGTAATGTAGCGTACGGTATTGGTGCAACAGAAACATAAAGTAATACTGTTACAATTCTACTCCAAGCTACCAAATAAATTATACCTGACATTACAAATGTAATAATCAAAGCGACACCTGCAACTAGCCACATTGTTAGAGCGTAACCGACTTCCCCATCAGGAATACTCCCGAGTATATTTTCAGTAACACTTTGTGGAATAGTTAAAGTTGAAGCTGGTATTTTATCAGTGATCCACTTCCCTAGATCAAAGACAGCTAATGTTATATCGAATGAATTAGTTAATAGAATTATCATTCCAGCTGTTTTGAAAATGAGAAACATCATTTCTCCAACGTCATATTCCCCACCCTTGTTTTTCTCAATAACCATTTGATATAGTTCATAAACAAAAACATACGTGAGAATTAGACCCGCAACAGGTAAGATTGCCGTATCAGAAACTGTTCTTAGATTGTCCACGATAGTTTGAGAAAACTCTGTAGGAGTTTCAGAAACATTTTGTTGGACTGTATCTACACTCTTTTGAAAAAATTCAGTAATTAAATTTAAAATAGTTTCAGTACCATTTTTGAATATGTCAAAAAGAAAGTCTCTAATTCCGTTAATCATATCCTCGATCGGGTGCCAGCCAAACATTTTACCACCTCGATTTTCTATTTAATTTTTTTATTCAAATTACTATCCACCACTTCCTTTTCTGAATAAAAATTTATCAGCTGTTCCGCTAGATTATCTAAAGACAGCTGATAAATATAAATCTCTAATTTGCTACTTTTTAGACGACTTATCAGTTTGTTCCTTTAGAACTTTTTCAATGCACCCAGTTAAAAATTCTGTCATACTAATATCATTTTCAACACAAAATTTTTTAAAATCAGTGTGCATTTTTTTAGATAACCTAATAGTAGTGCGGACTTCTTTTTCCTTTTCCGTCATGAGAACGTACTCCTTTAACTGATTTTTTGTCCTCATTTTCTATTTCGCAATAAGAAATAGGTTAATATCATTATAGCACATAGACATATTGACATCAATATGTCTATGTGCTTTTTTTGCTAAATAGAAAAAGTGTCTTTTTTAATATACACGAAAAATAACAACAAAGAAATAGTCTTTTTATACGGCTCTAGTTCCCCCCCTAAGCGTTTATACCCCTAAACCGTATTTTCGGTCATGCTATCGTTTAAACGTCGCTTATACAGCCTAAAAAAGGGCTAAATGAATACATAGCCCCTTTATTCACTGATTCGTATTTTGAAGTTTAACTGTCACTAAATATTTTTCAATAGCTGTGAACAAATACTTAACAATATTTGATTTAGAATAAGCTTCCTGTTTAGTAGCAACATAACTTAAATGTTCTTTCACCCCATTCAACCCTCTTAGCTCTTTTAATTCTTCGTAAAGAGGATAAACTTTTTTCTGTAGATTAGCCATTAAATCAATATCCGTCATTTCCAATGGAGAAAGCAAGAGATTAGTTATTAGGATTTTCGTGAATTTGCTCTGCATTGCCATTGTATACAACTTTTCCTTCTCTTGTTCTTTTTGTTCTTTTGATTGTAAATAAGCTGGATCATTCTGGTCTTGTTTGTAAAAACTATTTGGAACAACCGCTTTCTTCTCAATATAAAATTGGATACTTTCAATAGAACGTCCTTTTTTTATTTTTTCATATTTCACATTGAAATGTGTATTTGAATTAATTTCCTCAATTGGTTGTTTAAGCACACGCATTTCAAAGTTATCTGATCTTGTATACTCATTTACAGTATCTGTTAATTCTCTTAATTCTTTAATTGTTATCTTTGGATTTTTGTATTCAGATAACTGTTTTTTTGTACGATTCCCTTTAAATTGATAATGTTCAAATTGGTTATAAAACATACATAACCATTTATACAATATAATGCTATATTTGCTACTTAATTCCATAATATCAATAATTGCATATTGCGTAAAATTAGTTTTCATATCAATCAAGTAAGGCATAATGTCTGGATTAAACCTAATAAATACTTCGTCATTAAAATTATTCCATTTAACAGTAGGTATTGGCACAATACTTTCAAATTCAAATCCTTTTTTTGTAGTTTCTTTAACTTGAAAATAAGCTTGTTTCTGCATTTTTTCTACAGCTTTTTTAAATCTGCTATGTTTATCATTGTCTGAAACGTCAAAGAAGCTAAATAATTCTTTTTTGGAAAGATATACAATATTATCTTTTGGTGGATTGTCAGTATCAATACAAGAAACAGCTAATTCAAATATCTTTAGAGGTACTTTATCCATTTTTGCAACGCTAGTAATAAGATCATTGTGTTCAATTACTTTTCTTTTTTGTAGTTCGTCCATATGGTAAACTCTTTTCTCTTCAGGTATAATAGGCAATATAATTACTCCTTTGTGGGTAGTTTTTAACAGGGCATAAAGGAAGCTTTTAGAAGAGGATTCCTTTATGCTTTTTATTATACACTTAATATCCTACAACATCAAACTATTTGTAGGATATTAAACAGTTTTTTGTAGGATATTAAACAGTTTTTTGTAGGATATTAAACAGTTTTTTGTAGGATATTAATGTCTGAAACCGTTGATAATTAAGGATATTTTGATTAGCAAAAGTTTCAAAAGAACAAAATATAAAAAATAAATATAAAATAGCTACGCTACAAATTAAAATAAAAATTCCTCAAAGAAAAAACACGCTTCTCCATATGCCATGTACGTACATCTTACTATCATAGTATATACATATAGCATATACATATAGAATATATATATATATAGTATCAACAATACATATTCAGGGTAAAGTAAATTTAATTTTGGTACTCAAAATTGACGACATCGATCGTTCTTCAGGAAGAAAAACGAGTACTAAAGACCTTAAAACCACAAATTCCTAAGCGATCGGGTGTAGCACAGCGCTTCTAATCTTTTTTTATGCTTCATTTTTGGTGTACTAAGCCGTTTGCTGATACTGGTTATAGCCTAAATCATAAGAAAAAGAAAGGGTAAATGGCACGCTTGCAGCGCCCTTTCTTTTTCTTATGATTCAGTCTTTTTTATAACCACAGCAAACGACTAAGTACACTGGAAAAAATGAACCATAACTAAAAAAAGAAAGGAGCGACTATGTGCTTCACCCGATAGGAATTTTAAAAGATTTAAACCACCAGCACCGCCAAAGTTCCTAAAATAAATGGTTTTTTTAAATCTTAAAATCGAAAGGATTTGTTTACTAATGGAAAAT
>SKDZ01000202.1_pt1 | contig 38811 bp, 38 predicted proteins | sample 4826551 | NCBI WGS metagenome assembly SKDZ01 (sample SAMN11008822, study PRJNA524170) | human gut metagenome | biome: Human fecal sample; material: Feces; isolation source: fecal sample from pouch patient p12, p15 | host: Homo sapiens | place: Israel: Tel-Aviv | collected 2016-02-02 | reverse complement strand
ACTAAAAAGTTAATACTACTTTCAATCGGTTTAATTTCCATTAATACAATGGCTAATCGACATTATGCTGCCCCCCCCTACATCTTCTACTAGGGGATATGTTCCGGTTATTAGTGATGAACAAATGGAGAAATGTGTTGAAATCTATAACCAAGCAAAATGGCTAGGTGATTCACTTCAAAATACTTATGTTGATCAATATTCAAGTGCATCAGTGAATGCTTATAACCAAAAAGTAGCTCAACATTCAAAAATGATAAATTGGTTTAATCAAAATTGTGCAGGAAAGCAATCGCGCTCTACTTGTGAAGCTGCAATGGAATTAAATCGTAAAAATGGAATAGCAACACAAAGTTGTAATTAAGAATTAAAATGAATAATTATTTTAAATATTTAACATTTAGTTTATTAATTTTCTTAGGTTTATATCTGAGTCTAGTGAGTCTTACTGGTGTGCTTTTTATTAGCATCTATTTTGAAATCACTTTACTTTATCCTTTGTTCTTAGATTATGCAGACAATATAGATAGACTAGCCCTTCTTTGCTACATTATAAGTGGTGTATTAAGCCTATTTTGGATGTATAAAGCTCATAAAAATCTAGAACAAAAAGGAATTAAAAACTTAGATTTCTCTAATAACGCATGTGTCTATTGGTGGTTTGTACCTATTTTGGGATTATGGAAACCTTATTATGTCGTAAAAGAGATATTCTTAGCTAGTAAATATTCTAATGATTGGAAGAACAAAAGTGCCACCTTTATTATTGTTTGGTGGTGGTCACTTTTAGTTTCTATCCCGCTAAGTAAGATGCTAGAAAAGTTGCCAGATCCTGGTTTATCTTTATTGTCTTCTTATACTTTTATAGAGTTTATATTATCTATCTTATATATAAAGATAATTTACTCTGTTTATAAACTTCAGAACTATGTTTCTTTAATTAAAAACATATAAATTATCATTTAATTTAGGAGAAAAATTATGCGTCGTTTACCTGTTTATTTATTAGTAGATACTTCTGGCTCAATGATGGGAGAAGCGATTGAGTCTGTGCGTAATGGTTTGCAAATGTTAGTGTCTGCATTACGCCAAGACCCCTATGCATTAGAAACTGCTTATTTATCTGTTATCACCTTCGATAGTAAAGCTAAACAAGTTACTCCATTAACTGAACTAATTAGCTTTCAACTTCCTACTATCGAGGCTTCCGGTTTAACTGCAATGGGAGAAGCATTGACTTTATTAACAGATTGTATTAATCGTGAAGTACAAAAAGGTTCAGCCGAAGTAAAAGGTGATTGGAAACCTGTAGTGTTTTTGTTATCAGACGGAGCTCCAACTGATGACCTACAAAAAGGTATCAATGCATTAAAAACAGTAAAAACTGGTACATTTGTTGCTTGTGCTGCAGGAGCTGGAGCGGATACTAATGTTTTAAAACAAATCACGGAAAGCGTTGTTTCTTTAGACACTGCTGACGCTAACTCCATTAAAGCCTTCTTTAAATGGGTTTCAGCATCTATTTCTGTTTCAAGTCAAAAAGTTGATTTGAATAAAAAAGATGTAGGTGGTTTAGGTGAATTACCTCCACCGCCAGCCGAATTAAATATTGTCCTATAAATTGAATGGATAAATTATTATGTCTAGAAGATTACTCACTTACATTTGTATTGATACTTCAGGTTCAATGAAAGGGGAACCTATTGAAGCAGTTAATGTCGGATTGCAATCATTACTTTCTGCTTTAAGACAGAATCCTTATGCTCTTGAAAGTGTTTATCTTTCTATTTCTACATTTGATACACAAATTAAAAATGTATTACCATTGACCGCTCTTGAGGATGTAACACTCCCTACTATCACTTGTCCTGATAGTGGAGCAACTTTTCTTGGAAAAATGCTTGAAGAAATAGCTGGGGCAGTTAAAAAAGATCGCATCCTAGCTACAGCCAACCAAAAAGGTGACTGGCGGCCTATTTTAATTTTACTAACAGATGGAAAGCCCTCTGATTCTTTAGCTTATGAGCAAGCTATTCCACAAATTAAATCCCTAAACTTTGGTAATATTGTTGCTTGTGCTGCTGGGCCAAAGGCAGATCCCAATATTCTGAAAAGACTAACAGATACTGTTGTATCGCTAGATACTATGGATGCAAACAGTTTTGCTCAGTTCTTCCAATGGGTTTCAGCATCTGTTGCTCAAACCAGCGTGAGTGTTGGTGCAGTAAATAATAATGATTTACCTCCACCACCAGATGAAATTAATATTGTATTGTAGGAAAAATTATGCGCCGCTTACCTGTTTATCTTGTTGTTGATGTTTCTGAAAGTATGGTTGGAGAAAACCTTCGCCAAATGCAAGAAGGTATTACTCGTCTTATTAACCAGCTTCGTAGGGATCCCTATGCTTTAGAATCCGTTCATATTTCTGTTATAGCCTTTGCTGGTGCTGCTGGTACACTAGCACCGCTGACAGAACTAATGAGTTTTTACCCTCCTCGCTTACCAATTGGTTCAGGTACATCTATTGGAGCTGCTCTCAACCACCTTATGGATTGTTTAGAAAAAGATGTTACTCGTAGTACACCAGATAAAAAAGGTGATTGGAAACCTCTAATTTACATTATGTCTGATGGTTCCCCGACAGATGACCCAGTTCAAGCAATTTCTCGCTGGCAACAGCATTTTCACAATAAAGCAAAGCTTATCAATATTGGTATTGGTAAATTTGCCAAACTTGATACGTTAAATGGGATTAGTGACTTAACCTATAGACTTGATGATGATGATATTGAAAAAGTCTATCGTGCCTTATGTGAATCTATTGCTGATTCAATTTTAAGTCAAAGCCGCTCGCTAGGTGTGGAACTTCCTATTTCCCTTAATAAAGAAATTTTGGAAGATGGTACAATCTCTTTAATTAAAGACAAAGAACAATCTGTCGCTCTAGATGAAAATTATGCCATTATCGTTGGCAAATGTAGCAAAGTGAAATTACCTTATTTAATAAAATATGAGCGAATTGAAAATAGCCCATTTAATAACGCAATGTTTCAATATATTGGTGTTTATCCTGTAGAAAAAGACTACGAAGATTGGTCTGATCATCGCCCAAATCATAGCAAAATCTCTACATCTCAACTTTGGGGTGGAGGTGGTTGCCCACATTGTGGTGCTGCATTTGGTTTATGTATGTGTGACTGCGGTCAGATTTTCTGCGCTAATGGAGAACATGAGGTCATTTGCCCAGGTTGTAATAAAACATTGTATTTTAATGACGAAGCCAATAGTACTGACTTTGATATTACTCGAGCAAGAGGCTAGCGATGAACGCAACCGAACAATTAGAAAAAATTAAATCTTGGTTGAATCAAGCAGATGAAAAATATCTTGATGCCTTTGCCAGCCAAAATCAGACTCTTATTTCTCACATGTGTGAAATGTGGCAACGCTTTCAAGATTCAAAGAACATAATATCATTGGAAAATAAAATGTTGATAGTACAGCCAACAACCGCTACCCAAATACATCAAAAAAGCCTTATAGTATCACTTCCAAATGCGAAGCAAGACGAGCCTTATTTTTATCAGAAAGCTGATGAGTTGCCACAAATTCAATCTATCAAGCTAGAAGATGAAATTGGATTAGTATGGGATACGGAAAAACAAATTTTAGAAGGAATACCAACAAAGAGCGGGGAATTTTTGCTAACTTTTCAACTTGATGATGGAAATACTGTATACTCGAGTCTTTTTATTAACCCAAATCCTAAATATTTATGGAAGAATATTCCTTCAGATAAAAACTGTCGCTTTTGGAAACCTGATAGTGCAAGTACCAAAATTACGACTGAAAACGGACAATTGATTGCAGCCCGTATGCGGGGTCGTACTCACGCAATGAAAGGGACTTGTTGCGATGATGATTTTACAATTGCGTATCATGAAAAATCAAAAGTGCATTTTCTTGCTGTTGCTGATGGAGCTGGAAGTGCTGAGTTTTCTCGTCAAGGCTCAAAAATAGCGGTCAATGCTGCACAAGCTAAGTTTTTTGAGCTTCTAAACATTGAAGGTAAAGACTATCAAAAACTTTCTCAGAAAAATGAACAAGAACTCGCTTATATCACTAAAGCAATGTTTAAAGAAGCTGTTCAAGCCGCTTATTTTGCCCAAGAAAAGGAGGCTAGAGATGCGGCTATTGAACTTAAATCGCTTTCTTGCACATTATTATTAGCATTCACATTACCCTTAATTGATGGAAAATGGTTCACAGCGTGTTATTGGGTTGGTGATGGGGCTGCAGCAATTTTTGATCCAGCTACTAAAAATGTTCGCTTACTTGGTGAAGTCGACTCTGGTTTGTATTCTGGAGAAACCCAATTCTTAACTTTATCTGAAGCAAATGTAGATAAAATCACCACACGTATTTATACTGATATTCGTGATTACCCACCTATCTTAGTATTGATGACTGATGGTGTTTCTGATCCTAAATTCCATACAGATATTCAGCTTAATTCTTTTGAAGCTTGGGAAAAATTTTGGTTTGAATTGCATATGCCATTGCAATCGCAAAAACCAGAGAAATCCCTTGAAGAATGGCTCGATTTCTTCTCAAAAGGTGAACATGATGACCGAACTTTAGCGATATTTATTCCTCAGTCAGAATGGCAAGGTATTACTCATTCTGCATTACATAAAGAATATTCAGTTGAAAACTCACCTGTAGCTGACGAAATGAATCTACAAGCGGATGAAAAAGAGCAAGGAACAAATGAAGATATAAGAACGATAAATATTACACAGAATAATGAAACAAAAACTATCTCACTCCATAAAATAAGTGATGTGCCAATTCAAAAGGAGCTGAATAATGAGTAAAATTATTACGCTCACAGCAACAAATGGAAAAACAATTCAATTTGTTGATGAAATAAAAGCTCAAGGTGGAATGAAAGATGTAATGTTTTCTCCTAATAAAGATTATGTAGTAGCCTTCTTTCGAGAGCCTGCAGATCCAGCAACTAAAGAGCGCCTTGAAATGATTACAGGAACTTATCGTGAAAAAATCTTTAATCAAGAAGGTGGAGAATATTTAAAGAAACTCTTCTGCTGGCCGACCGCTGTTGTCGAATATCAAGGCAAGTTAGGTGTTGTTAGTCCTTTTTATCGTGATTGCTTTTTCTTTCAGTATGGCAGTCGCAATAACGATATTCTAGGTATTAAAGGCAAAGATAAGGATGGTAAATGGTTTGCTAGCGCATCTAATCGTAATAAATTCCTTGACCCTAGAGAATTAGGAAATTGGATGTTACACCTAAAAGTTTGTTTGATGCTTTCTCGTGCTGTGCGTCGGATGCATATGGCTGGCTTGAGTCATAGTGATTTAGGCTATAAAAACTGTTTAATCGATCCAACAACTGGGCAAGCTAGCCTAATTGATATTGATGGTTTAGTTGTTCCGGGAAAACATCCTCCAACAGTTGTTGGAACCCCTGACTTTATCGCTCCTGAAGTAGTTGCTACCCAACATTTAGACAAAAATGACCCTAAACGGAAACTACCTAGCAGAACAACAGATCTCCATGCTTTAGCTGTCTTAATCTACATGTACTTACTTTATCGTCATCCATTGCGCGGTGATAAAGTTTTTGATATGAATGATAGCCAACGTGATGAAGAATTAGGGATGGGCGAAAAAGCATTATTTATTGAGCATCCTATTGATTATAGTAATCGCATTAAAGTCGATAACCTTAAACCAAGCGAACTTCCTTGGAAAGATACTCAAAAGATACCTTACACGATTACAGGTCCTTATCTAAGCGAACTGTTTAAACGTGCTTTTATAGATGGCATACATAATCCATCCGCGCGCCCAACTGCAGATGAGTGGGAACAAGCATTGGTGAAAACAGTTGATTTACTGCAACCTTGTAGCAATTCAAATTGTGAACAGGGCTGGTATGCATTCGATAATTCTAAATCTCCGAAATGTCCATTTTGCGGTACACCACACCAAGGACAATTGCCTGTGCTTAATTTATATTCAGCTTCACCAAATGGGAGTTACCGTCCAGATAACCATAGAATTATGGTTTACAGTGGTCAGTCACTTTTTAAATGGCACTCAGATAATCGCATATTTCCAAATGAGAAATTAAAAACTGAAGATGCAAAGCGCATAGGTTATTTCGTACTACATCAGGGAAATTGGTGGCTTGTTAATGAAGAACTCCCTGATATGGTAGACATTAATACAAAACAAACCATTCCGATAGGAGGGAAAATAAAATTAGAAGAAGGAACCAAAATTTTACTTAAAAAAGGCGAAGGCGGTCGACTAATTGTTGTCCAAATGGCTGGAGCATAAATTTATTAAACTAATAAAACCGGAGAATTATAATATGGCAATTTCATTAACCAAAGGCCAAAATGTTTCATTAAGTAAAACTGATCCTAGTCTAAAAAATGTTCTAATTGGTCTAGGATGGGATGCTCGTTCAACAGATGGGCAAGACTTTGATTTAGACGCAAGTATATTTATGACAACAGAAAATGGTAAAGTCCCATCTGATAGCCATTTCATTTTCTATAATCAGTTAGTTTCACCTTGTGGCGGTGTGGAACATACTGGCGATAACTTGACTGGTGATGGTGATGGTGATGACGAAAGCGTTATAGTTCGTCTAGATAAAGTGCAAAGTAGCATCAAATCCCTTTTCATTACCGTGACTATCCACGATGCAGAAGCTCGTCGCCAAAATTTTGGCCAAGTAAGAAATGCTTTCGTACGTATAGTCAATAATGACTCTGGTGATGAAATTGTACGTTTCGATCTGTCAGAAGATTACAGCACAGAAACAGCAATGGTGTTTGGTGAAATTTATCGTCATAATGGCGAATGGAAATTCCGTGCAATTGGTCAAGGCTATTCAGGTGGTTTATATGCTCTTTGCCAACAATATGGTGTGAATGTCGGCTAATAGGTGTTGAAATGGTTTCATTAAGTAAAATTACTATAGAGAAAAAAGGTGATTCTCATAAAATTGATTTATCCAAATCAACTGATCAGCAAATCACAATTAACTTAAATTGGACTCAACAAAAACCAAAAGGTTTTTTGAGTAGTTTACTCGGGTCCAATAAAGAAATTGATCTGGATTTAGGTTGCTACTGGGAATTAAAAAACGGTACAGCCTCACTCATTGACGGTCTACAATTTTCCAAAGGTCAAGGCGGCCCCAAAGATCGTTTTACTCGTCAAGGATGCTATACACAAGCTCCTTGGGTATGGCATTGCGGAGATGACAGAAATGGGAGCTCATCCGAAGGAGAAAACATTCTCGTCAATCCTAAAGGTATCAAAGACTTACGACGTTTGGTAATTTATTGCTTTATTTATGAAGGAGCCGCTAAATGGGCTGAATCCGACGCAATTATCACTGTCAAAGTTCCTAATCAACCTGAAATTGTAGTTGAAATGGGAAAACAATCTGACCCTCGAACATTCTGTGCTATTGCAACGATTGATTTTGAGGATACACAAATGTCTGTCCGTAAAGATATTAACTTCTTTAATGGACATGCTGATTGTAGTCAATATTATGGTTGGGGTTTTAACTTCTCCGCAGGCTCAAAATAAATCAAAAATCCTCTCCTCTAGTGCGGTCAGAAAATCACTCAAATTTCTGACCGCACTTTTTTTATATCAAAAAAACATATTTTCTAGCCAAAAGTTATTGGCGCTACCTTCTTATTTTTTTAGAAAATACTGCCCTACTTAGTTCTAAAAGAAAGGAATAGTTATGCTTTTAACCGGATTACTTTGCGGAATTTTACTCGGATTTGTCATGCAGCGTGGACGCTTTTGTATTACTGGTGCATTTCGCGATATGTATGTCACCAAAAATAACAAAATGTTTGTAGCCCTTCTATTGGCGATTACCGTGCAATCCATCGGTTTCTTCCTCTTAAAAGAAATCGGTGTATTAAATGTCGATCCAGCTGAAAATTTTGCCTTTTTAGCGGTGATTATCGGTGCCTTTGTGTTTGGTATCGGCATTGTTCTTGCTGGCGGTTGTGCGACAGGTACATGGTATCGTGCTGCAGAAGGCTTAGTCGGCAGTTGGGTTGCTTTATTCACTTATATGTTGTTAAGTGCCATCATGCGTACTGGTCCATTAGGGGAATTCAATAAAACTTTACGCAGTATCAATATCGAACAACGCAACATTTACGATACATTCGGCATTTCACCTTGGTGGTTAGTCACATTATTAACTTTAGTGACAGCTTTCTATGTGTACAAATATCTCAGTAAACCAAGCGTAAAAGTCGCGGCATTAAAACCAAAGAAAACAGGACTTGCCCACTTATTATTTGAAAAACGCTGGCATCCATTTTTCTCTGCTGTGTTAATCGGATTAATCGCGCTTGCGGCTTGGCCACTCAGTGTTGCTACTGGCCGTGAGTTTGGACTTGGGATCACTGGTCCATCAGCTAATATCATGCAATTCCTCGTTACTGGCGACGGTAAATTTATTAACTGGGGCGTATTCTTAGTTTTAGGGATTTTTATTGGATCATTCATCGGCGCTAAAGCAAGCAATGAATTCCGTGTCCGTGTACCGGATGCCACTACGATTCTACGCAGCGGACTCGGCGGTATTCTTATGGGTATTGGTGCAACACTTGCGGGTGGCTGTTCTATCGGTAATGGCTTAGTCGAAACCGCCTTTTTCTCTTGGCAAGGCTGGGTCTCATTGCCATTGATGATTCTCGGTACTTGGGTGGCCGCCTACTTCACCATTATCCGTCCACAATGTTTAAAATTAGCAAAAGCATCATAAGGAGCTTATATGATCGTTAAATTACCAACACTTGGCCTTGTTTGCCCATTTCCTCTCGTTGAAGCTAAGGAAGCCATGGCTAAGTTAAATAAAGGCGATGGCCTAGAAATTGAATTCGACTGCACACAAGCCACTGAAGCCATTCCTGCTTGGGCTGCAGAAGAAGGCTATGAAGTCACAAACTTCGAGCAAATTGATGATGCCAAATGGTCAATTACGGTGATTAAATAATAAAAAAGTGCGGTCAGAAAAATACATAAATTTCTGACTGCACTTTTGATTTAATAAATCGAAATAATTAAATCAATTCTACTGGTACTTTCACCACCAGTTTTTTCACAAAACTTGATTTGCCGTTTACCGTGCAACCTGGTTTATGTGGCTCATAAGGGAAAAAGACAGCGAACATTTTTGGTAAAAGTGTCACGGTGCTTTTATTTTCAATTTGCGGGGTGAGTTGGTAATCATCGGCATCACGATATTCATCGTATAAGCTGAGATTTGGATAAGTCGCGCTTACTTCAATATTCTCTTCACCACGAATAAGTAATTGAATATCTAGATATTTGTGGTGAAGTTCAGCTTGTTTGCTATCCGCTTCAACCGTATCAAATTCCATGACATTCATATAAACTTGCTCGCTTAAATCATGACGGCCATTTTCTAATGCTTCAAGATCTAAGGTATTGAGATGATCGCAAATGTCCGCGATAACTTTTGGTAAACCCACTTTGAAATTTGGGTTATTTAATGCACTGATAATCATAGTGTCTCCTTACGTATGTATTTGTATGAGAATATGATAACAAGTTGCTTATATTAAATAAAGTTACCAATAAATTTAAAACTCTGTATAATAAGCGAGCTTTATTTTCTGCATTAGCGTGCGGCTATCAAAAGAGATTTTTAAACGCCCAAAGTGCGGTCATTTTCTCGAAAGATTTCTTTTGCTAGTCGCAATCTGGAAAATAAAGCTTTGTTTTAAATATTATTTTGAAGGAAAACATTGTGAATCCAATTGTTAAACAATTTAAATACGGTCAACATACCGTTACTCTAGAAACCGGCGCAATTGCACGTCAAGCAACTGCTGCGGTTATGGCAAGCATGGACGATACCACGGTATTCGTGACTGTTGTGGCTAAAAAAGATGTGAAAGAAGGTCAAGACTTCTTCCCATTAACCGTAAACTACCAAGAGCGTACTTATGCGGCAGGTAAAATCCCTGGTGGTTTCTTCAAACGTGAAGGTCGTCCATCTGAAGGCGAAACTTTAATTGCTCGTTTAATCGACCGTCCAATTCGTCCATTATTCCCAGAAGGTTTCTTCAACGAAATCCAAGTTGTGGCAACTGTAGTTTCTGTAAACCCACAAATCAGCCCAGACTTAGTGGCAATGATCGGTGCTTCTGCAGCATTAACCTTATCTGGTGTACCTTTCAATGGTCCTATCGGTGCAGCTCGTGTTGGTTTCATCGACGACCAATTCGTATTAAACCCAACTATGGCTGAACAAAAACAAAGCCGTTTAGACTTAGTGGTTGCAGGTACTGACAAAGCCGTATTAATGGTTGAATCTGAAGCTGACATTTTAACTGAAGAACAAATGTTAGCGGCGGTAGTATTCGGTCATCAACAACAACAAGTTGTGATTGAAGCAATCAAAGAATTTGCAAAAGAAGCAGGCAAACCGCGTTGGGATTGGGTTGCGCCACAACCAAACACAGATTTAATCAACAAAGTAAAAGCGATTGCAGAAGCACGTTTAGGCGATGCATACCGCATTACTGAAAAACAAGCACGTTACGAACAAATCGATGCGATTAAAGCGGATGTGATTGCACAAATCACAGCTGAAGATGAAGAAATCAGCGAAGGTAAAATCGTGGATATTTTCACCGCACTTGAAAGCCAAATCGTTCGTGGCCGTATCATTGCAGGTGAACCACGTATTGATGGTCGTACCGTTGATACCGTTCGTGCATTAGATATTTGCACTGGTGTATTACCACGTACTCACGGTTCTGCAATTTTCACCCGTGGTGAAACACAAGCATTAGCCGTTGCAACGTTAGGTACTGAACGTGATGCTCAAATCATTGATGAATTAACAGGTGAACGTCAAGATCACTTCTTATTCCACTACAACTTCCCTCCATACTCTGTAGGTGAAACCGGTATGATCGGCTCACCAAAACGTCGTGAAATCGGTCATGGTCGTTTAGCAAAACGTGGTGTCGCTGCAGTTATGCCAAGCCTTGCAGAATTCCCGTATGTAGTGCGTGTTGTGTCTGAAATCACTGAATCTAACGGTTCTTCTTCTATGGCATCTGTATGTGGTGCGTCTTTAGCATTAATGGATGCGGGCGTTCCAATCAAAGCTGCTGTTGCAGGTATCGCAATGGGCTTAGTGAAAGAAGAAGAGAAATTTGTGGTTCTTTCAGATATTTTAGGTGATGAAGACCACTTAGGTGATATGGACTTTAAAGTAGCAGGTACACGTGAAGGTGTCACAGCACTTCAAATGGATATCAAAATTGAAGGTATCACCCCTGAAATTATGCAAATTGCATTAAACCAAGCAAAAGGTGCACGTATGCACATTCTTGGCGTAATGGAACAAGCAATCCCTGCACCACGTGCAGATATTTCTGACTACGCACCGCGTATTCACACCATGAAAATTGATCCAAAGAAAATCAAAGATGTTATCGGTAAAGGTGGTGCAACTATCCGTGCATTAACTGAAGAAACCGGTACTTCTATTGATATCGATGATGATGGTACAGTGAAAATTGCTGCAGTAGATAGCAGTGCAGCTAAAAATGTGATGGTACGTATTGAAGAAATTGTTGCTGAAGTTGAAGCGGGTGCAATTTACAAAGGTAAAGTGACTCGTCTTGCTGATTTCGGTGCATTCGTGGCTATCGTAGGAAATAAAGAAGGTTTAGTTCATATTTCTCAAATCGCAGAAGAACGCGTAGAGAAAGTGAGTGATTATCTTCAAGTTGGTCAAGAAGTGACGGTTAAAGTGGTTGAAATCGATCGCCAAGGTCGTATCCGCTTAACCATGAAAGATCTTGCACCAAAACAAGAAACTGAAGCAGAATCTGCACCTGCAGAAGACATTTCAGAAGAACAAGAATAATCTCACAGGGTGTGTGAATTCAATTTACACACCCGTTTTGATTATCAAGCTAACTTATAAAACAATGCAATATTTTCGGTTCTTCCGTTTTCTAGTTTCGTTATCTAGCCTAAGTCTGACTTTATTTATTTCCGGTTGTGTACAATCGGGAAACGTGTTTGTCGCGCCAAATAAAGTCGTACTAGCAGATCAAACACCGAATAGTCATTTCGAACAAGAAGTGATGATTACCCGAATCAGCCAAGTTTTATTAGTTGGAAAAATGAGTAATGAAGAACGAGCGACGCTTCACTTTGAACGTGGCGTTTTATATGATTCCCTCGGTTTGTGGGGCCTCGCACGTTATGACTTTACACAAGCCCTCTCGTTACAGCCAAAGATGGCTTCCGTTTACAATTATCTAGGGCTTTACTTACTGCTTGAGGAAGATTACGACAGCGCATTAGAAACCTTTAATGCGGTGTTTGAATTGGATCCAAGTTATGACTATACCCACCTGAATCGTGGTTTAAATTTTTATTACGTCGAACGCTATAACCTTGCTGAAGACGATTTGATGAAGTTTTATGAAGCCGATACCAAAGATCCTTATCGTGTACTCTGGCTCTATTTGAACGAACAGAAATTAAAACCACAAGAAGCCCATGCCAACCTTGTTGAACGAGCTAAAGGGCTATCTAAGGACTTCTGGGGGACAAATATCGTTCAATACTATTTAGGTAATATTTCTGTGAGTGACTTGCAAGAACGGGCAACTAAATTTGCAGAAAACTCACAACAATATGCAGAAATATTAACTGAAACCTACTTTTATCTAGCAAAACAAAAACTCAATTTGGGGCAAATTGATGAAGCTGCGGCTTTATTCAAACTCGCTATTGCGAATCAGGTATATAACTTTGTTGAGTATCGTTTTGCCGTGTTAGAGCTGATGAAATTGAAGCCAGCTCAAACTGACGACGAAAAAGAAGAAAAAAGTGCAGTCACAAAAACTGCTGTTTTTTAAACTTGCCTCTTTCTTTTTTCTTTTGTAACAAATAAACCTGAAAGCAAAATTGAGCTTTCCTTACTTACATTCGAGTATTTTAATGACAGACAAAATCACTTTTAATGATTTAGGCTTGCCTGAATTCATTCTAAAAGCCGTTTCTGACCTTGGTTTTGAAACACCTTCGCCAATCCAACAAGCTTGTATTCCTGCTCTTTTAGAAGGCAGAGATGTACTGGGTATGGCACAAACCGGTAGTGGTAAAACTGCCGCATTCTCTTTACCTCTTTTGGCAAAAATTGATCCTGCCGCAAAACATCCACAATTATTGGTGATGGCACCAACGCGTGAACTTGCAATTCAAGTTGCGGATGCTTGTGAACACTTCATGAAATATGCAAAAGGCATTAATATCGTGACCCTTTATGGTGGTCAACGCTATGACATCCAATTACGTGCATTAAAACAAGGAGCACAAGTTGTTGTAGGTACGCCGGGTCGTATTTTGGATCACATCCATCGTAACACATTAAATCTTTCTGAATTAAAAGCGATTGTTCTTGATGAGGCCGATGAAATGCTTCGCATGGGCTTTATTGACGATGTAGAAACTGTTATGGCTGAATTACCGGAAGAGCACCAAACTGCCCTTTTCTCCGCGACTATGCCTGAGCCAATTCGTCGTATCACAAAACGCTTCATGAACAATCCACAAGAAGTGAAAATCAAAGTAAATAACGACAATGCACCGGATATTGAACAAAATTGTTGGTATGTTCAAGGTTTCCGTAAAAATGATGCGTTATTACGCTTCTTAGAAGTGGAAGAGTTTGATGCGGCAATCATTTTTACCCGCACTAAAACAGGTACACTAGATGTGACCGAATTATTAGAAAAACACGGGTTCCGTGCTGCGGCATTAAACGGTGATATGACTCAGCAATTACGTGAGCAAACCTTAGATCGCTTACGTAATGGTAGTCTTGATATCGTCGTTGCAACCGATGTGGCTGCGCGCGGTATTGATATTGAACGAATCAGCCTTGTAGTGAACTATGACATCCCACTTGATGCAGAGTCTTACGTTCACCGTATCGGCCGTACCGGTCGTGCAGGTCGTTCTGGTCGTGCATTATTATTCGTTGAACCACGTGAACGCCGTTTACTTCGTAATATCGAACACTTGATGAAAAAACCAATCAATGAAGTTGAATTGCCAAATCATGAAGTGTTACAAGCTTGTCGTCGTAAGAAATTCCAAGACAGGATTACCAAGCAATTGGAACATCACGATCTCGAAATGTATCGCAGCTTATTGGAAGATTTATTCACCGCTGATCAAGATCAAGAAGATATTGCTGCAGCGATGTTGATGTTGCTTCAAGGTAAACAAAAACTCATTCTTCCACCTGATCCTCCGATGGATAAACGTCGTCGTGACCGTAATGATCGCGGTGATCGTCGTGAAAATCCTCGTTCGGCTGAACGTCGTGGTGAACGTAAAGGCTACGGCACACCACAACCGATGGATTTATATCGTATCGAAGTGGGTCGTGCGGATGGTGTAGAAGTGCGTCATATCGTAGGTGCGATCGCAAATGAAGGTGATATTAACAGCCGTTATATTGGCCATATCAAACTTTATGATGAGTACTCTACCGTTGAATTACCGCAAGGTATGCCAAAAGAATTGCTCCAACAATTCGGTAAAACGCGCGTTTTAAATAAACAAATGCAAATGAGCTTTATGGGCGCAGCACAGTCAGACAATAGACGTAGTGGCAATGACTTTGGTGGAAAAGGTCGCCGTAATGAACGAGGAGACCGAGGCCAAGATCGCTTCCGTGGTCAACGTAACGGCGAACGTCGTCAACGTAAATTTAACGATAAAAACGACCTCACTTTTAATGAACGTGATCGCCGAGATCGCCAACATTAATCCTTATTTAACAGCCCCTTGAAGTAAAAGGGGCTTTTTTATTGTCTTAATTCTCGTTACAATCCTCTCTTATCTCAATTTATAAGGTTTATCTATTGAAAGGTCTATTTTTACGTATTATTGCTGCCTTTGCATTATTACTTTGGGCAGTGGATATGGTGTTCCCTTGGCAAAAAATTATGCAATCGGAGCAAAACCCTTACACCACGATCAAAAATCGCGGTAGCCTTATTGTCGGCACCATTAACAATCCCATTTACTATTTTATTGGTAATGAGGGCGAATCTGGCTTGGAATACGAATTAGCAAAAAACTTTGCTGATTATTTAGGGGTTCGTTTACAAATTAAAACCTTAGAAAATAACGATCAACTTTTTAACGAATTAGAGAACAACAATATTGATATTGCAGCTGCGAATCTTTTATTCCAGCCTCAACGTGCAGAAAAATTTCAGTTAGGGCCATCTTATACTTCCGCTTCTTGGCAGCTTGTGTATAAAAAAGGTGAAAATCGCCCGAAAGATTTAGCGCAAGTACAGCAAGAAATTATCATTTCTGCGGGGGAAGACTTAGAAAAATTACTATCCCTTGCACAGAAGAAACGCCCTGCACTTAAATGGCAGAATAACAAGCAGTTGACCCAAGAAGAATTGTTAATTCAAGTAGCGGAAGGCAAAATTCCTTATACCATTGCAAATAGTATTGATGTGGCGGCCGCACAACAAATTCGCCCTAACTTAGCAATTGCATTTGACCTAACGGATGAAATGACCGTGCATTGGTATCTTTCCAATAAATCCTATAATGAGCTACAAGCAGGCTTGTTGGATTTTATGAATAATGCCATTGAAACAGGATTAATTGATCGTATTGAGGAAAAATATTTCCGCCATATTACTGCCTTTGATTATGTAGATACTCAAGCTTATTTAGAAGCGGTTGAAAAAATTCTGCCTCAATATCAACCGCTCTTTGAAAAATACAAAGGGAATTTAGACTGGCGATTATTAGCTGCTGTGGCCTATCAAGAATCGCACTGGGACCCTTATGCCACCTCTCCAACTGGCGTACGTGGAATGATGATGCTCACCAAAGATACGGCTTTGCGGATGAATATTAATAATCGTACAGATGCTGAACAAAGTATTAAAGCGGGATCTGAATACCTGCATTGGCTACTCGCTCAAATACCTGACAGTATTCCAGAAGAGGATCGAATTTGGTATTCTTTAGCAGCATACAACATGGGATTAGGGCATATTTTAGATGCTCGTCGCTTAACAAAAAAATTGGGTGGCAACCCAGATAATTGGTTAGATGTAAAAAATAATCTTCAACTATTATCGGAAAAGCGTCATTATTCAAACTTAAAATATGGCTACGCTCGCGGTTATGAAGCCTATCAATATGTCGAAAATATTCGCCGTTACATGAACAGCATTGTGAATTATCATCTCGTTCAAGAAAACCAAACGACTGCAACAAAGTAAGTGCGGTCAGAAAAATCAACGTTTTATTGAACTTAAAGAAAACAAGGAGAAAAAGATGTTAAAAAGAAAAACTTTTTTAAAGAAAAAAACATCAAGAGATATCTCTGCCTCACGCAACTTGCGTTTAAGACGCTTAAAACATCGTAAAGCAAAACAGTTCCAACGCCATGCATTACAATTAGTGATTCAAGATATCTAAAAAAGGGCGAACATCATGTTCGCCCTTTTTATTTATTCATTATCCTTTATTTTTCAAAAGAATCTTTCAAACGCTCATCTGCTCGGCGGGATTCGCCTTTATGTTGAAGTTTATTTAATTGACGTTCTAATTTTTCTTCGACTTCATTGATCGCTTTATACATATCATCAGCCGTTGCAGTGGCTAACAGATTACCTAATGGAGTTCCAATTGAAGCCTCTACAGAAAAGCCGTTTGGTACTTTACTTAAAACAAAATGCGGGCTAATCAGTTGAGTGTGCCATTTCTCTAATTTTGCAAGTCTTCCCTCCACATGTTCACGAATTGCAGGAGTGATTTCCATTTGTTTACTTGTGATATTGAGTGTCATAGCATTTACCTCTTTTGCTTAAATGAACCCTTCGGTTCCGTTCATCTTTAGTAACAACATATCGACCTTGAACCACTTTTTCAAGTGCTTTTAGGTAAATAAAAAAACAAATGTTCAAAAATATGATCGGGATCTAATTTCTGAAAAAATGTGATTTCATTTCCGTGTAAACTTGTTATGATGTAAAGCTGTAAACAACAAAAGGAAGCACTCGGCTTCCCTTTTCTTTTTATGAGATAAATTAGGCTAATTCATCTTGATCATGTTGCGTTGCTTTTAAACGTTCAAAGTAATCTTTGGTTTCTGAAATAATCTCTTTGCGTAAACCAATTAATGCAACTAAGTTCGGGAAGGCCATTAAACCATTCACAATATCCGCTAAGATCCAAATTAAATCTAAAGTCAGGAATGAGCCTGCCCCAACCAGAACAATAAACACGAAGCGATATACTTTAATACCACGGATACTAACTAGGTAAAGGAAACAACGTTCACCGTAGTAACACCAACCTAAAATTGTGGTAAAAGCAAAGAATAATAAGCCAACGGTTACAATCGTTGCACCGATTGATGTGCCTAAACCCTGTGCAAAAGCATAGTTAGTCACGCTTGCGCCTGAAAGCTCAGGATTACTCCATGCTCCCGTAATCACAAGCACTAAGCCCGTCATCGTACATACGATGATGGTATCTAAAAATGTTCCTGTCATTGAGATTAAACCTTGGCGAACAGGCTCTTTCGTTTTTGCCGCAGCAGCTGCAATAGGCGCACTCCCTAAACCAGATTCATTTGAGAAAATACCACGTGCCACACCTGATTGAATCGCTTTCATCACGGTAAAACCAACTGCTCCGCCTAAAGCTGCTTGTGGATTAAACGCACTCTGAATAATTAATGCAATTGCAGTAGGCAATTTGTCGTAATTAACGATTAAGATGATAATTGAAGTCGTTACATAACCAAGCGCCATAAAAGGCACAATGACTGCAGATGCTCTCGCAATACGTCTTACCCCACCGAGAATAATCATGGCGACCAATACGGTCACCACTGTTGCAGTAATCACAACAGGTACATTAAAGGTGTCTTGCATTGCATGTGTAATCGCATTCACTTGAGGGAAAGTACCGATACCGAAGAAGGCCACCAACACCCCAAATAGCGCAAATAATTTCGCTAACCATTTGATACCAAGACCACGTTCAATGTAGTACATTGGCCCACCAGCCATAAAACCATATTTATCGCGTACACGATATTTCACAGCAAGCAAACATTCTGCATATTTGGTTGCCATGCCTAATAATGCAACCAACCACATCCAAAAAATTGCGCCTGGGCCACCCGCTTGTACTGCGGTAGCTACGCCGACGATATTCCCGGTCCCGATAGTTGCGGCCAATGCCGTACAAAGTGCCGCAAAAGAAGACACATCCCCTTTGCCTTTATTCGCACCACGAGCAAATAAATAACCCAAGGCACGAGGCAAATAACGAATTTGTAAGAAGCCTAAACGAAGGGTGAGATAAAGTCCTGTTCCGGACAAAAGAATAAGTAGGGGCGGTCCCCATATAAAGCTACTAATAGCCGATAAGATTGTCTGTAATGACATTGATGATTCCTCGTCGCTTAAAATACAAATAAACTCGACAAGGAGACAAGAAGAATCCCGATAGAAATATTTTTGATAATACGGATTGTCTTTTGCCCCTGTCCTTTTGCCTGAGCGTTTGGAAAACAATCGAAAAGTCGACCGCTCTTTTGCGCCTTCGGCGTCCATTTACATCAATAAATGCAATGGATCTCTCCAAGGGTTCGTCCAGTAACAGTCCCTGCAATCTTGCAATTGCGCCTGAAAGATTTTACCTCGTCGGCGTAGGGGCAATTCCCTACTCTCCAGCTACCTTCTTCCGAACTCACTTTTTACGTTTTATTTTTTATCGCAAAAAGTGTTGCGAATTTTAGCAAACTTGAAAGGCTAACTCAATGGATTGACGAAAAAAGGCTTAGATAACAAGGTGAAAGCAGATAAAAACAAAGTGCGGTCAAAAATTTTCTTATTTTTTGACCGCACTTTTTTTAAATCAAAAAAGAAAGGCAGGTAATGACCTGCCCTTATCTATTTTTATAATTATAAAATCTCTTTTACTTTTGCCACCACGTTATCTACAGTGAAACCAAAGAGTTTGAATAATTGATCCGCAGGTGCTGATTCGCCGAAGCTATTCATGCCCACTACACGACCTTCAAAGCCAACGTATTTATACCAGACGTCCGCAATGCCCGCTTCAATCGCAACACGTTTGGTTACCGCTGCAGGTAATACGCTTTCACGGTACGCTGCATCTTGTTTGTCGAAACGGTTAGTGCTTGGCATAGAAACAATACGTACTTTTTTACCTTCAGCAGTCAATACATCTGCTGCTTTCACTGCTAATTCCACTTCAGAACCTGTCGCAATGAAGATTAACTCAGGTGTTCCCTCACAGTCTTTTAATACATAAGCACCACGTTTAACTGCATCTAATTGTGCAGAAGTGCGGTCCATTTGTGCTAAGTTTTGACGGGTAAAAATCAACGCACTTGGGCCATCTTGACGTTCAACCGCTTGTTGCCATGCGATAGCTGACTCCACTTGGTCACAAGGACGCCATGTTTCAAGATTTGGAATTAAGCGTAATGAGGTGGTTTGCTCAACTGGTTGGTGAGTTGGACCATCTTCGCCTAAACCGATCGAGTCATGAGTATAAACGAATAAAGCACGTTGTTTCATTAATGCCGCCATACGCACCGCATTGTGTGCATATTCGTAGAACATTAAGAAGGTTGCGCCGTAAGGAATGAACCCTCCGTGTAAAGCAATACCATTCATAATCGCTGACATACCGAACTCACGCACACCATAGTTAAGGTAGTTACCACCTACGTTTTCGTGTGCACGAATTGGTTTAGAACCGCTCCATAACGTTAAGTTAGAGCTTGCTAAGTCTGCAGAGCCACCTAAGAATTCAGGTAATACATGTGCATAAGCTTCGATTGCATTTTGTGATGCTTTACGGCTTGCAATACTTGCAGGGTTGGCTTGTAATTTTTCAATGAACGCTTTAGATTCTGCTGCCCAATTTGCTGGTAATTCACCGTTTACACGACGTGTAAATTCTGCAGCAAGTTCAGGATATGCTTTTGCATAAGCGGCAAATTTTTCTTCCCAAGATTTTTCTGCTGCAGCGCCTTTTTCTTTCGCAGACCATTCTGCATAGTACTCAGCCGGAATTTCAAATGGACCATATTCCCAGCCTAGTGCTTTACGAGTTAATGCGATTTCTTCATCACCTAATGGTGCACCGTGACAATCATGAGAACCTGATTTATTTGGTGAACCAAAACCGATGATAGTTTTACAAATAATTAAAGTTGGTTTTTCTTTTTCTGCTTGAGCAAGAATGGTTGCAGCGCGAATTTGTTCTGCATCGTGACCATCCACATTGCGGATTACTTGCCAGCCATAAGCTTCAAAACGTTCTGCCGTATCATCACTGAACCAACCATCAACATGACCATCAATCGAAATATTGTTGTCATCGTAGAATGCGATTAATTTACCAAGACCTAATGTACCTGCTAAAGAGCAAGCTTCATGAGAAATCCCTTCCATTAAACAGCCATCACCTAAGAACACATAAGTGTGGTGGTCTACGATTTCATGGCCTTCACGGTTAAATTGACCTGCTAATGTTTTCTCAGCAATCGCCATACCCACGGCATTGGTAATACCTTGACCTAACGGACCGGTAGTAGTTTCAACACCTGGTGCATAACCATATTCTGGGTGTCCAGGGGTTTTAGAATGTAATTGACGGAATTGTTTTAAATCTTCGATAGAAAGATCATAGCCTGTTAAATGTAATAAGCTATAAATCAACATTGAACCGTGGCCGTTAGAAAGCACAAAACGGTCGCGATCGGCCCATTTAGGATTGTTTGGGTTGTGTTTTAAGAAATCGCGCCATAATACTTCAGCGATATCCGCCATTCCCATCGGTGCACCTGGGTGGCCTGATTTCGCTTTTTGTACCGCATCCATTGATAGCGCACGAATTGCGTTGGCGAGTTGTCTACGAGTTGCCATGTTTTTCTCCTATCTAAATAATTCTCAGTATTCTACCTTATTTACTGATTGGCTTAACCAATATTTGCAATTTTATTTACCTTGATCAAATTCTTCGACGACGTTGATGGAAACGCTGGCTACTCGATTTACCTTGCAAATTAACCACCGTTTTAGTTTCCACTGGTTTTCGATATGTTCGACGATAATGACTTAAAAAATAATGAATGGAACTGGCGAATAAAGCGCCTAATAAAAAGACCACGACAATTTCACCATATAAGCGATGAAACATTTGATTGATTTTGCTCTGCGTCGTTTGAGCATATTGGACATCAAACGTCACCCGCAAAAAGCCACGAATGGCATTATTCGAAGCAGAGTAAATTGGCTCAACAATTTGCTGTGTTAAAAACTCACCTTCATTTTTATTTTCTAAGCCTAGTTGTTCACGAAGATTGCCAGTATTGGTACTTTGTGCCAATTCTTTACCGTTATAATCATAAATGGTCGCATCAAGCACAAAATTCTCTTTAACTAAATTATCTAAATTTTCAATGAGCTGATCAGATTTCGCATTATTGGTTAATAAAACTGAAAATAAATTGGCTTGCTGACGAACCAAAGTATGCGATAAATTCGCTACTTGATTCACACTTGAAAGCTGTGAACCAATCTTAAATTGTTTCACACCAAACAAAATCACCGCCATGGCACTGATACAAAGCAGCACGATGAGCCCAAACATCAGTGATTTTTGAAGTTTTTCTTTAATTAATTGCACGTTGTTTTTCCATTTTTTCACCAAGATCGGCTAGAATAGATGAGTATTCACAATTTACAGGATTTTCTATGCAAATTCAAAACCTTACAAGCATTACCCAAAAATATCCCCAATTTCCTACCGCACTTTCGTCTGATTTGCCACATTCTGATGAAACGCAGGCGTTTATTTTATACGGTACAACGCTGAATTTAGCCAAATTACTCGAGTTCCAACAAAAGTGCGGTCAATCTTTCCAGTGTTTTGATGCATGGAACGTTGAAAAAAATACCGTTGTCCTTTTAAAAGGCAAATGGCTAACCGATTTTATTGCCCACGCTCACGACCTGCAATTAGACATCGCCAAACTGGATTTTGATGCAAAATTATCAGAAAATGGTTTATTGGTGATGGATATGGATTCTACGGCGATTCAAATTGAGTGTATTGATGAAATCGCTAAACTGGCTGGCACGGGTGAATTAGTTTCTGCCATTACTGAAAGCGCAATGCGTGGTGAGCTCGATTTTGAACAAAGTTTGCGTCGTCGAGTGGGAACACTTAAAGGTGCACCAGAAAGTATTTTGCAGCAAGTACGTGAAAAATTGCCTTTAATGCCAGGCTTAATTGAAACCATTAAGGCATTACAACAACATGGTTGGAAAACTGCCATCGCTTCCGGTGGCTTTACCTATTTCGCCGATTACTTAAAAAGCTTATTAAACCTCGATTTTGCGGCGTCTAATCAATTTGAAATTATTGATGGCACGCTGACTGGCAATGTAAAAGGTAGCGTGGTCGATGCACAATACAAAGCGAATACCTTGCAAAAACTCGCTGAAGAATACAACATTCCACGCAAAAATACCCTTGCTATTGGTGATGGCGCTAATGATTTAGCGATGATGAAGGTCGCCGGATTAGGCGTAGCATTCCATGCCAAACCGAAGGTGCAACAACAAGCACAAATTGTGGTAAACTTTGCTGACTTAACCGCACTTTTATGTCTTTTAAGTGCAAATGATCGAATTTAATTCATTTTGGGAGAAAACTTATGCCATCTTTTGATATCGTATCTGAAATTACTATGCACGAAGTGCGTAATGCGGTTGAAAATGCAAACCGCGTATTAAGTACACGTTATGATTTCCGTGGTGTGGAAGCCGTCATTGAATTAAATGAAAAAAGCGAAACGGTGAAAGTGACCACCGAATCTGATTTCCAATTAGAGCAATTAATTGAAATCTTAATTGGTGCGTTTGTAAAACGTGGCATTGAGCATAGCTCATTGGATATTCCAACAGAAAGTGAACATCACGGTAAACTTTACACCAAAGAAATCAAATTAAAACAAGGAATTGAACCAGAGATGGCGAAGAAAATCACTAAATTAGTGAAAGATTCAAAAATCAAAGTTCAAACTCAAATTCAAGGTGAACAAGTACGCGTAACCGGTAAATCCCGTGACGATTTGCAAGCCGTTATTCAATTAGTGAAAGGCGCTGAATTAGGCCAACCATTCCAATTTAATAACTTTAGAGATTAATTTAATGAAAAAATATCTGTGGGTATTTTTGGCTGCCGTTCCACTATGTTCGTTCGCAAATGAGAATGCCATGAATCTCGGTGATAGCGTCATTGATGTTGTAAAATGTGAAAGCACCAAAGGGGAAAAACTTTGGGTCGCGCTAAATAATCTTAAAACATTCACTTACATGAAAAACGATGTGAATGTGGCTGATCAAACGATAGATAATGCTTACTTACAAGCTTATGCCACAGAAGCGACGCTTTTTCTTCCACCAACAGAAAATAATCAGTTGTGGACGATAATAAAAGAAAGAGCAGTAGATAAGACGAGCATCAGTCAAGTTACTATCGATTTGCGTAATAAGAAAGGTAAGCTAATTTCTCATGCTGCTTGCAAACGAAATGACGAGACTTTTTCATTATTAATGGGATCGAGTTTCGATATAAAAGAGCCTACCGATAAAATCCTTGAATTAATGGATCCACCTACGCCATAAAAACGAAAGCGCGGTCAAAAAACACAACCTTTTTTGACCGCTCCTTTTATTTGCGCTAATTAAGCTAATCTCGCTTTTGCTTCTGCAATCGCTTCTGCCACTCGAAGTGGTGAAACCCCACCTTTCGCACAACGTTTATCTAAACAAGATTGTAGTGAAAGAATGTCATATACATCATCCCCTACCACATCACTGAATTGACGGAACTCAGGAATGGTTAAGTCCTCCAAGGCTTTTCCTTTTTCAATGGCATAAACCACGGTTTCACCGACAATATGGTGAGAATCACGGAATGGCACACCTTTTGCCACAAGGTAATCCGCTAGCTCTGTTGCATTTGAATAACCTTTTAAGGCTGCTTCGCGTGTACGATCGGTATTCACTTTTAATTCATCTAGTACAAAAGTTGCCATATCTACGCAATCTTGCCAGGTATCTAATGCATCAAAGATCCCTTCTTTGTCTTCTTGCATATCTTTGTTATACGCTAATGGTAAACCTTTTAAGGTCATCAACATACCGGTTAATGCACCCATGACACGGCCCGCTTTACCACGAATCAATTCACAAGCATCTGGATTTTTCTTTTGTGGCATTAAAGAGGAACCAGAAGTCACACGATCTGACAATTCGACAAAATTCGCTTCACCACTGTTGAAAATAATCATATCTTCTGCAAAGCGAGAAAGATGCGCCATACTTAAAGATGCCGTTGAAAGTAATTCCACAATATGGTCACGATCAGAGACGCTATCCAAGCTATTACGCGTCGCAAAAGCAAAACCTAAATCTGATGCTAATTGTTCACGATCGACTGCATAGGCTGTCCCCGCTAGTGCGCCACTGCCTAATGGACAGCTATTCATGCGTTTATAAGCATCGGCGAGACGTGAATAATCACGCTCAAACATTTCTACATAAGCCATACACCAATGGGCAAAAGTGATTGGTTGTGCTCGTTGTAAATGGGTATAACCCGGCATCACTGCATCTTGCGTATTTTCCGCCGTTTGTACCAAGTGACGTTGAAGATTACGAACAGACGCTTGCAACTCTGTTACACGTTGTTTGCACCACATTTTAATATCAAGTGCAACTTGGTCATTACGACTACGACCTGTGTGTAATTTTTTACCTAAATTACCCACTTTATCAATAAGCTTACTTTCTACCCAGCTATGAATATCTTCTGCATCATCTTGTAAAATCGCTTGTGGATTTGATCGCACTTCGATTAATAATTCATTTAAGGCAACCTCTAGCTGTTGTTGCTCTTCAGCACTTAACACACCAACATTGACTAAAGCTTTAGACCAGCCAATGGAGCCTTCGATATCTTGCTCTGCCAAGCGATAATCAAAACGCAGGCTATCATTAAAATCTTTAAAACGTTTATCTGCCGCTTGTGTAAAACGACCACCCCAAAGAGCCATAGGTTATCCTTCTTTTAACATTAAAACATGATTAATTATTCAATTATCACGCATAATTAATCAATGTGCAATAATAATCTCTTCATGACTGGTTATTTTACCCTGTTTTTTCTAACAAAAACTAGACAGTATTAGATTTTAGTGGTAATTTACGCACCATTCTTAAGGGCATTGCCCACCATTCAAACATTTCAGTATTATCAACTCTTATTCGTTCCAACATTATTAATTATGCATCTTACAGAACTTAAAAATACGCCTGTTTCTGATCTTGTGAAACTTGGCGAAGAACAAATGGGTTTGGAAAATCTTGCCCGTTTACGTAAACAAGATATTGTTTTTGCGATTTTGAAACAACACGCCAAGAGCGGTGAAGATATTTTTGGCGGCGGCGTGTTAGAGATTTTGCCCGATGGTTTCGGTTTCTTACGCTCCGCAGACAGTTCCTACCTTGCTGGTCCTGATGACATCTACGTCTCTCCAAGTCAAATTCGTCGTTTCAATCTTCAAACTGGTGATAAAATCGAAGGTAAAATCCGTCCACCAAAAGAAGGCGAACGCTATTTTGCACTTTTAAAAGTCGACCAAGTCAACGATGACAAACCTGAAGTCTCTCGTAGCAAAATCCTTTTCGAAAACTTAACGCCATTACATGCTAATTCTCGTTTAAGAATGGAACGTGGTAATGGTTCAACTGAAGATTTAACAGCACGTATTTTAGATTTAGCCTCTCCAATTGGTAAAGGTCAGCGTGGTCTTATCGTGGCTCCGCCAAAAGCAGGTAAAACCATGTTGTTACAAAATATTGCACAAAGCATCACGCACAACTATCCAGAATGTGAACTTATTGTGCTTTTAATCGATGAGCGCCCCGAAGAAGTAACAGAAATGCAACGCTCAGTTAAAGGTGAAGTAATTGCCTCAACCTTTGATGAACCAGCTGCTCGTCACGTTCAAGTGGCAGAAATGGTTATCGAGAAAGCAAAACGTTCTGTAGAGCACAAAAAAGACGTGGTGATTTTACTCGACTCTATCACGCGTTTAGCTCGTGCTTACAATACTGTTACGCCAGCATCTGGTAAAATTCTTTCTGGTGGTGTGGATGCAAATGCTTTACATCGTCCAAAACGTTTCTTTGGTGCAGCGCGTAATGTAGAAGAAGGCGGGAGTTTAACCATTATTGCAACCGCACTTGTTGATACGGGTTCAAAAATGGATGAGGTTATCTTTGAAGAATTTAAAGGTACCGGTAACATGGAATTACATCTTTCTCGTAAAATTGCAGAAAAACGTGTGTTCCCAGCAATCGACTTCAACCGTTCAGGTACGCGTAAAGAAGACTTACTTACCACACCAGATGAATTACAGAAAATGTGGATTCTTCGCAAAATCCTTAACCCAATGGGTGAAGTGGAAGCAATGGAATTCCTCATTGACAAACTTATGGTGGCGAAAACCAACGATGAGTTTTTTGAAATTATGAAGCGGTCTTAATATTGGCCGCACTTAAAAACAAAAAAGGCTTGGAAAACCAAGCCTTTTTCTTTGCGAAATTATTCGCCCAAACGCTCTTTAATACGAGCAGATTTACCTGAACGTTCACGTAAGTAGTAAAGTTTAGCTTTACGTACTGCACCTTTACGTTTAACAACGATAGAATCTACAACTGGTGAGTGAGTTTGGAATACACGCTCAACACCTACACCGTTAGATACTTTACGTAAAGTGAATGCTGAGTGCAAGCCACGGTTACGAATTGCAATAACCACGCCTTCGAATGCTTGCAAACGACGTTTGCTACCTTCAACTACCCATACTTTAACTTCTAAAGTATCACCTGGGCGGAAGCTAGGTACGTTTTGTTTTAATTGTTCTTGTTCAAGTTGTTTGATAATGTTAGACATTGTTTGATCCTTTATTGATCCTAGATGTAACTGAAACTAACTGTTATGCTCGGCTTGGGCCTCTTTTAACAGTCTACGTTGTTCGTCAGTCAGAGCTAGGCCTTCTAAGAGCTCAGGGCGTCGGAGCCACGTTCTTTGTAGCGATTGTTTTAATCGCCATTTGCGAATTTCTTCGTGATGTCCCGACATCAGCACGGATGGCACAGTTAATCCTTCTAACACTTCCGGTCTGGTGTAATGCGGACAATCTAATAAACCATCTGCAAAAGAATCCTCTTCTGCCGAAGCTTGTTTGCCTAATACACCGGGAATAAAACGCGCAACAGCATCAATTAATGTCATTGCCGGCAATTCCCCACCGGTCAGAACGTAATCGCCGATTGACCATTCTTCATCAATTTCAGTTTGAATCAATTGCTCATCAATACCTTCGTAACGTCCACATACCAAAATCAATTTCTGATTTTGAGCAAGTTCCGTTATGCCACCTTGATCGAGTTTACGTCCTTGTGGCGAAAGGTAAATCACCTTTGCGCCTTCTCCTGCAGCTGCTCTCGCAGCATGAATCGCATCCCGTAAAGGTTGCACCATCATCAGCATTCCCGGACCACCACCATAAGGACGGTCATCCACGGTTTTATGCTTGTCGAATGTAAAATCTCTTGGATTCCAACATTCCACTTGCAGAAGATTGTGTTTTACGGCTTTACCTGTAACCCCAAATTCCGTAATCGCTTTAAACATTTCGGGGAACAATGAAATTACCCCTATCCACATAAAAAGCCTACTACATTACGTTTGTGCATACTTGAGATTAGAAACCAGCGTCCCAATCCACTTCAATTGTTTTCGTGGTGAGATCGACTCTTTTAACTACTTGTTCATACAAAAACGGAATTAACCGCTCTTGTTTCCCAAAAGCATCTTTAGTATTGGCTTTAACCACTAACACATCATTAGAACCGGTTTCCATCATCTCTGTTACAGTTCCCATTGTATAACCTTCTAAGTTTACGACTGAACAACCGATTAAATCGTGCCAGTAATAATCCCCTTCTTCCAGTTCTGGGAAAACAGATAAATCCACACCAATTTCAACATTCGCTAAAGTTTGTGCAACTTCACGATCATCAACGCCTTTTAATTTAACGATGATTTCGTGATTATGATGACGCCAGTTTTCTAATTCAGTTGGCTGCCATTCACCTTTGATTTTTAAAAACCAAGGTTGATAATCAAAAATGCTTTCAGCTTGTTCTGTTGATGAATAAATACGTAACCACCCACGGATACCGTAGGTTGAGCCTAATTTGCCCACAACTTCAATGCGTTGTTGTTCCATATTTTTCACCTATCTTAGTTTAAGAACTAAATCAAAAAGCGAGATTATGCTTTTTGAGCTTCTTTTACCAACGTTGCAACACGATCTGAAAGTGATGCACCTTGAGCAACCCAGTGGTTTACACGCTCAAGATCAACACGAAGACGCTCTGCGTTACCTTGTGCGATTGGGTTGAAGAAACCTACACGCTCAATGAAACGACCGTCACGTGGTGAACGGCTGTCAGCTACTACGATTTGATAAAATGGGCGTTTTTTAGCTCCGCCACGAGATAAACGAATGGTTACCATAACCTTCCTCTAAATGTTTAATTACTAAAAGAATATTCTCAAACTCGAAAGTGATTTAAGAATATAGCTTACTTTTTTCTCTGTATATATAGACAAAAAGCCTGAAGATTTTACACTTTTTGAGCAAAAAAGCAAGCCAATAGCCTATTTCTACTTGAGAAATTCACCATAAAAAATGACCGCACTTCATCACAAAGTGCGGTCAATTTTTCATTAATTTATTGGATTAATAAACCCCTTGAGCCAACATTGCATCGGCTACTTTTACAAAGCCTGCTACGTTTGCGCCAACTACGTAGTTAATGTTTGCTTGGCCTTCTGCTGAACCGTATTTTTTACAGTTTGCATGAATATCTAACATGATTCGATGAAGCTGTTTATCCACTTCTTCAGCTGTCCAGTATAAACGTTGTGAACTTTGCGCCATTTCTAAGCCGGATGTCGCAACACCACCCGCATTAGCTGCTTTACCTGGGCCAAATAATACACCAGCTTCTAAGAATGCTTCTGTCGCTTCGATAGTGGTTGGCATGTTTGCACCCTCAGCAACCAATTTCACACCGTTTGCAATTAGAGCTTTAGCATCTGAAATCTCTAATTCGTTTTGGGTTGCGCAAGGAAGTGCAATATCTGCTTTCACTTCCCAAGGGCGTTTACCTGCAAAATATTGAAGACCAAATTGTTTTGCAAACTCTTCTACTCGACCACGTTTTACATTTTTGAGCTCTAATAACGCTTCTAATTTTTCACGATCGAATCCTTCTGGTAAATACACGTAACCCGCAGAGTCAGAACAGGTTACGACTTTTGCACCGAGCGCCATCGCTTTTTCAATCGCATATTGCGCCACGTTACCCGAACCGGAAACTAAAACGGTTTTACCTTGGAAGCTATCACCTTTCTCTGCAAGCATTGCTTGGGCAAAATAAACCAATCCATACCCCGTTGCTTCTGGGCGAATTAAACTACCACCAAATGAAAGACCACGACCAGTAAACACGCAAGCCGCTTGGTTTGATAATTTTTTCATATAGCCTGCAAGATAGCCTACTTCACGACCACCTACACCAATATCACCGGCGGGCACATCGGTATCTGGGCCAACATGACGATACAATTCAGCCATTAACGCTTGGCAGAAACGCATCACTTCAGCATCTGATTTTCCTTTAGGATCAAAATCTGAGCCCCCTTTCGCACCGCCCATTGGCAATGTAGTTAAGGCATTTTTAAAGATCTGTTCAAAACCTAAGAATTTTAAGATTGATAAGTTAACGGATGGATGAAAACGCATCCCCCCTTTAAAAGGACCAATTGCACTGTTGAATTGCACGCGGAAAGCACGGTTTACTTGAACTTGACCTTTATCATCAGTCCATGCCACACGAAATTGGATTGCGCGCTCTGGCTCAACTAAACGCTCCAGTAAAGCTTCTGAACGGTATTTAGGGTTTGCTTCCAAGAAAGGCCAGATTGACGTGAAGACTTCACGAACGGCTTGTAAAAATTCAGGTTGGTTGCCGTCACGTTGAGCCACTTTTTCAAGAAATGCGTCTAATGATGCTACTGCTGACATAGGATTTTCCTTCTAGTAGTGAGTTAATATGATGTGTGTAACGTTATTTTATTTATCACCGTCTTGTTGCGGCGTGTCATCAATATAACAATAGAAAAATCAACTAGGCAATAGTTTTTTTATAGGAAAAATGAAGAAAAAATAAAAAACGAGAAAACATTTAATATTTTCTCGTTTTTATTAGATGAAATCTAAAATTAGCACCTGGATTAGCACTTCAACTTAAAAAATGCTTATTTATTTTTACCTTCTAAGTAAAGCCATTCAGCGACTTGCTTCGCAAAATACGTTAAAATACCATCCGCACCAGCACGTTTAAAGCAAAGCAATGATTCCATGATGCATTCTTTTTCTTTCAACCAACCATTTTGAATGGCCGCCATATGCATCGCATATTCACCAGAAACTTGATAAGCAAAGGTTGGCACACCAAAATAGTCTTTCACGCGATATACCATGTCTAAATATGGCATACCTGGTTTCACCATCACCATATCTGCCCCTTCTTGTAAATCAAGAGCCACTTCTTGCAAGCCTTCATTACCGTTGGCTGGATCAAGTTGATAGGTTTTCTTGTCACCACCTTTCAGGTTGCCGGCAGAACCGACTGCATCACGGAATGGACCATAATAATTAGACGCATATTTTGCTGAGTATGCCATAATTTGTGTATTGATATGACCATTTTCTTCCAACGCCTGACGAATACGGCCAATACGACCATCCATCATATCACTCGGTGCCACAATATCAGCACCCGCTTCAGCGTGTGAAACAGCCTGTTTAATCAGGATATCTGTTGTAATATCGTTTAATACATAGCCTTCTTCATCAATGATCCCGTCTTGTCCATGTAGTGTATAAGGATCGAGTGCGACATCGGTTAATACCCCTAATTCTGGATAAGCGGCTTTCAATGCTCTCACTGCACGCTGTACCAAACCATTCGGGTTAAATGCCTCATCAGCCATTAAAGATTTTTTATCTTGCTCAACTACAGGGAATAATGAGATCACTGGCACGCCGTATTTCACTAAAAGGCCTGCTTCGATTAATAACTGATCGATCGTTAAACGTTCAACTTTAGGCATAGAAGGGACTGGTTCACGATGATTTTCACCTTCAATGATAAATACCGGATAAATTAAATCATTCGCGGTTAAAGTATTTTCTGCCACTAAACGGCGACTAAAATCATGTTTACGTAAACGACGAAGGCGACGGGTTGGAAAACCGCCTAAAATTTGTTGAGTCATAATAATATTTCCTGTTTTTATGATGTTAAAAGGGCGTATCACCTACGCCCATTTTCTTAATCTTTGTGATTCAAATCACCCTGATTTTCTACCGCACTTTCCTCATCAGTTGCCTCTTCTTCATCCTCTTTCGGTTGATAGAAACGTGCAACTAACAAGCCTAATTCAAAAAGAAGACACATTGGTACAGCAAGTAAAGTTTGAGAGAACACGTCTGGTGGCGTTAAGATCATGCCAACAAAGAATGCTCCCACAATAATATAAGGGCGTTTTGCAGCTAATGCTTTCGTGGTTGTGACGCCTGTCCAGCAAAGCAAAATAATGGCAACGGGTACTTCAAAACACACACCGAAAGCCAAGAATAATGCTAGCGCAAAATCAAGGTAACTGCTGATATCCGTTGCGATAGCGACCCCTTCTGGTGCAGTTTGCGTAAAGAAACTAAACACGAAAGGGAAAACAACATAATAAGCAAACGCTACACCGCAATAGAATAAAACGGTACTGGAAAATAATAACGGATAAATTAAACGTTTTTCATGTTGATACAGTGCTGGTGCAACAAATGCCCAAATTTGATAAAGCAAATAAGGGACAGAAATAAACACCGAAACAATCGCGGTTAATTTAATTGGCGTAAAGAAAGGCGTTTGGATATTGGTTGCAATCATCGTTGCACCTTTTGGCATCACCGCGGTTAAAGGTGCGGCGACAAAATGATAAATATCATTAGAAAAATAAACCAACGCCACAAAAACCACTAAAATACAAATTACACAACGTAATAAGCGGTTTCTGAGTTCAACAAGATGGGTAATTAACGGTTGGGAATCGTCCGTCATATTGCTCATAATTATTCTCTAGGACTTCGCTTCAGATTTGGGTGCTGGTTGTAGCTCCACATCATCCGGCGAATAGTAATCGGATAAACGCTCAGTTAATTCAGCTTGTTCATGAGGTTCAAGTGCGGTCAAATCCACTTCTGTTTTTTCAGATTCCAAAACTTCGGCAGTTTCATTCTCTGCATGTTCTGTGGATGCTGTTTCAACCGGTTTCTCTGCTGTTTCTTGTGCGCTTACCTCAAGTTTTTCCGCAGAATCAGCCGGATTTTCAGCCGCACTTTTAATTTCTTTAATTTGCTCTTCCACCGTTGTTCCTGCTGCAACCGCTTTTTCTTCTAACTCTGCACGCATTTTTTGAGCTTGCTCTTTCAGCTCTTCAACGGTTTTACTTAAGTCTGGGGAAAGCTGTTTGAGATTAAGTTGTTCCGCTTTCTTAATACTATCTTGCAACTCTTGCAATTTAAGCTCTTGTTTTAATTCATTTTGAACATTAGCTGCCAATCCACGGATCGTTTTCACCCAGCCCATTACCGTGCGAATAGCCACAGGTAAACGCTTAGGGCCTAGCACTACTAAGCCCACAAGCATCAATAAAACAAGTTCGGAAAAACCAATATCAAACACGGTTATGCCTGTTCTTTATCTTTTACAGTTTCAGTTTTTTCAGCGGTGGTTGTACCGTCTTTAATTTGAGTAAACTCAGCATCTTTTTTCGGCTCATCATCAGACATCGCTTTTTTAAAGCCTTTTACTGCTGCGCCAAGATCAGATCCCGCATTGCGTAATTTTTTGGTACCAAATACTAATAAAATCACGACTAATAAAATAATCATTTGTGCTGGGGATAAACCAAACATAGAAAAACTCCGTTAGAATTAAATTGAAAATTTGGGCTTGAATATACTCTTTTTATGCATTTGTCTCAAGAGGTAATTTTAAAAGTGCGGTCAAAAAATTAGAGGATTTTCAACCGCACTTTAGTCTTATTATTCAGCCAGTTCTGTTTGCTCATGAGACAGGAATTATGAAATAACAAAATCCAGTTCTTTCATGTATCGCTCATAACATTGCAAGATATCTACAATCAAATCCTCTTCATTTGTAATACTCAAAGGATAACCTTCCAATTGAATATTGGTTGAAACCATTAATGCATGATGGACTTGTGCAGTTTCAGGCTCAGGCTTCTCGAACAAGGTAATTTGGTAAAAAAAATCTTCTGCTAAACCATTTTCAATAGAAAGAACCAGTTGATTATTATCACGACCAAAATGTTGCTGTAAGGTCACATTTAAACCATAGGTACCGATGAGTAACTGGCGCAACTCTCTCATTGCCAAAAGCGCCGTTGTTTTTAAATGTAAAATGGCATCATCTCGCTTAGGTTCAATCACTAACTGTCTTAAACGGCTACGCCAGTTTGCACCTGTCCACAAATCTGAAACCTCTGTGGAATAATATTGACGCTCAAATCGTAAACCTTTCAACAAACTCCATGCCATCACTGACATCAACAGAGCGAAAGGTAAAGAAAAAAACAACATCGTTGATTGTAGTATTTCAATACCGCCAAAAAGATAAAGAACAAACGTAACTGCTGACAATAAACCACCCCAAAACATAGATTGCCAACGAGGTGAAACCTGGCTTTTGTCTTCAATTGCGATATTATTAAGCGTATAAATACCAAAGTTAATGGTTACAATAAAAAAGAGTGTGATAATAAATAAAGCTAACGTTTTAGTTAAACCGGAATAGGGTAAATAACTCAAAAAATCAAAAAGAAGTGATCCCACATCATTTACAGCTCGACCTAATGCCCCCTTAGCAAGATGCTCATTCACCCAAATTGCTCCATTACCAAATACCGTGAACCACAAAACGAAGAATAAACTTGGCACCATCAATACGCCGAAAATAAACTCCCGCAAAGTTCGTCCGCGAGAAATCCGTGCGATAAAAATCCCAAAGCCAGGCGCCCATGAAAACCACCATGCCCAGTAAAAAACCGTCCAATCCATAAACCAATCTAGATGTTCTACATCATAGGCATAAGCCTTGAAGCCGACTCTAATTAAACCGCTTAAATAGGTACCAATATTTTCCGTAAAAGCCGAAATTAAATATATTGTTGGACCGAATAGCAAAACCAATAGCATAAAGAGAAAGGTAACACCTAGATTTAGCTCACTAAGAATACGGAACCCGTTGGCAATCCCTTGCAGTGAAATTAAGATAGCAATGATAAAAACACTCACTAAAATAAGGAGAACCAAATACGATGAGTTATCCAATAAATGCATTGAATGGAATGCTGCAGCCAACCGAATTGCACTGTAACCTAAGGTTGCGACTACGCCAAATAAGGTAGTACAAATCCCGAGAATATCAATGATATCCCCTACTTTTCCATTAATCTTTTCTTTCAGTAAGGGATAAAAACAAGAGCGTAAAGAAATTGAAAAAGGCTTGATGGGGGCAAGTATCCGTTTACAGACAGTCCCCATTTAAAGCCAGCGCTAATAAGAACGAAAAACATAATAAAAAGTATAAGGTACGAGTCAGTCAGTATATTGATATGCTCAACCAAGATGTGGTGAAAATACGAAAAAAGGAAAGAAGCCGTTAAAAGCGAGTGAAAAAGTGACAGAAATCAAAGATATCAAGGCAAGCATAGGATTATTTTAAATACCTTTGCATCGGGCAGGTAATGTCAATGACAACTACCCCTATATTGCCCACCTTGATTCCTCGACATAACGCTTTCAGCCCCCCCAAAAAAGCCGTCGGGCTTGATGCTGGCTATTTTACCGTCCCTATCACAGAAAGCTTGGCTCGCCGAGAGGTTATTAGTGTATTTGATTATCGTCGCCCGACAAAAATAAAAAGCCGAAAGGCTGATTACCTGACACACTTATCAAGCTACGATAGAAAACGCCAATGCAGTTAAGTCATCGGAGCAAGGGAAAAACTCTACAAACGTCTAGCAAAAATGGTTGAGCATAACTTTACGGAAGCAGAACAACACCATAGACATAGTTATGCCCATTACAGAGGTTCGTCGAAAGTACACATGCAAGCAAGCAAGCAAGCAAGCAAGCACAAAATATCAAGAAAATGCCCTTGTGATATGGGCTTTTTTACGCTTTTTATAATTCAGACTTTATTAATATGAGGTAATGGTAAAAACTCTACGAAACTGACTGCTTGAATGGCAATCTAAAGTGAAATGTAATAGAAAGAGATAAAACGACAAAAAATAAACCCACCTTTACCAGATGGTCTATAAAGTGGGTTTGCCTGAGGTATAAAATCGAGTGTTAAATACGCGCTATTTTCAATATATTTTAGCTTTTATTTTTTAGGTAACGCATCAGTTGAAGCATTAAATTTCACATTTGATGAAGTATAAGCCTCAAAGTGCGGATGTTTTTTCATAAATTTAATGAAACTTTCCGCATCAGGCAAGTATGTATCAACGCCTTCATATTTTGGATCGTTAAATAATTTACCAAACGTTTTATAACCATCTTTACCGCTAGCTACATAAGCATTGGTACCAACGAGATAACGTTTATTATCATCAATTGGTTCCCATTGTTGGGTTTGTTTATTCAATACTTCCACGCTGACTAAACGTTTACCTTCCGCATTTGGTGTTTCATTAGCTTCGTAACGAATACCTGCGCCATAAGGGAATGCCCCTGTAGAGCCATCAACTAAAGCAAATTGCATTGCATCTTCAAGCACTTGTTTCACTAATGAACCTTCCATTTTATAGGTATATAAGGTATTCCCGAAAGGCAAGAAAGTATAAGCATCATTAAAAGTCACATTGCCTGGTAAAATATCTGCGCGTACACCACCCGCATTTTGAATCGTTAAATCCACCGTTTTTAGTTCATTATACATTGTTTCTGCAATAAAACGCGTTGCGATAGAACCTTCTGGATTAGAGCCTGCTTTATTTGGGATACGGTTCGCTGAACCACCCGGCATTGCAGAACCAGTGATGACACCAACAATTTCTTGCGCTAAACGATCTTTTTCACTTTTATATTTTGAAATAAGCATGTCTGTTTTTGCATCATGATCATCAAGTGAAATACTCTTCATTGATTTTAAAGTATCAAGCGCTTTTTTACGTTCATCGCCTGTTAATTCAGTCCATTTACCTTCCGCATTTTTCACTTGAAGTTTATGAGAACTCATTAACACATGAGGAATTTTACGAGTAATAGACGCAATACCTTCAGGGCTGAATTTAACACCTAAGTCACCCACCACAGCAGAATAAGCCCAACCTTCCATTACAAATACAGGTTCACCATTCGGATTTTTAAATTCAAGTGGATATTCATAGATTACTGGCAATTTTAAACCACGTAATTCATCATTTCCGTATAAATAATGTGAATCGCCAGTAACGATCACATCAATATCATTTACTTTTTGAGCGATTTCGATATTTTTTTCACTTCCTGCATGTGAAAGTAAGATGATTTTATTAATACCTTGTTGTTTTAGCGCATTTGCCATAATTTGCGCAGTAGCAATTTCATCATAGAACTTCACATCTTTACCTGGTGAAGAGGAATTAACCGTTTTATTCACGGTATCTAAACCGATAATAGCAATTTTTTCTCCATCCACAGTGAAAATATCGTAAGGTTTCCATTTGTTATATAAAATTGAATTTTTATCAGGAATAACATTGGCTGAAAGTACTGGGATTTTTAATGGCTCAAGTAGTTTTAATAAACCTTCATTACCCGCATCAAATTCATGGTTACCCAAAGTAAAATAATGGAAATTACCAGCATTCATGACAGCCGCATCAGCAGAACCACCAAAAAGGGTGAAATACAGCGTACCGGTAATCGCATCACCTGCATGTAGCACTAATGGATTTTTATACTTTTTACGTAACTCATAAAGTTTCCCATTCACAGCAGAAAAACCACCAATATCAACCTTTGTTTGTTGACCATTTAAATTAATTCTCGCTTCGTGCGGTTCCAAGTAAGAATGGTGGTCGTTAATATGTAAGATACTTAACTCCACAGCTTTATGTGCTTGCGGCGCTTCTTTAGCAAAGGCTGCACCTGAGCAAAGCATTGCTAACGCACTAACTGCAAAGGTAACTGATTTTTTAGATAAAAACATAATGGCTCCTTGTGAGTAAACGGATTAATTTAAGCCTTCAAGCATTGCTTGGAAAGTCTTATAACGAATAGCATAGTTATTGTGTTGAAGATTTTCACGTGCTTGATCCAAATACGAAAAATCATCAACCTCCACCCCTTTAAATTGGCGAGCAAACATCATATTGGCTAGAGCGAGGCGGGGCTTAATTTCAGAAGAAGGGGTTATCAAACTCACTCGATTCTCAGTAATAGAAAAAGTTGTTTGATTAGGAAAATCTTGACGCATCTGTTCAATAATTTTTTGAAATATGCCTTTAGCATCCAAAGACAATAATATAATTTGATCTGGTTTGGCTCCCCGTTCTATTAAAGCCTGAACAAATTGTTCCGAATTATCTGTTTGACGAATATAAATTTTTGCCTGCTCATTCGCTAAAAAAGACACCAGTAAGTTTTTCTTCATTTCCTGAATTAAATTAGCATCGCCAGTATTTATCGGTTCAAAGTATAAATAATCAAGAAATTTAGGGGTGAGATTTTTATCTGTTTTAAAAATGCGAGTGAGGATTTTTTCGCTTATTTGGATCTGATTATCAAGAAATTGGGGAGGTAAAGAAAAAAGTGCGGTGAGTTTTTTCTGTAAAATAGAAATTTGTTGCTTTTCTTGTTTAGCTAAAGCGATTGAAAATTGTTGCTTTAAAGCCTCAGCGGACTCAGTAGATATTGATTGGTGAGAAGACGAAGGAGGACTCGCTATCACAGATTGTTGAATGCCAATACATGACGCTAATCCAAGTAACACAGAATGAAAACTGATTTTCATAATAAACCTCATTTAACTGATATTTTATCAATATAAAATACCGCTTAACGCGTAAACTTGACCTAAAACTATTTGAGAGTTTCTTAGATTATACGTAAAACAAAATTGCATGTGAATGATAATGTTTACTTTTTCAAGAGAATATAACGTACTTATTAGAATGCTCATCCAAAACTTGGAATTTTGCTCAAAAAGTATAAAATTCGCAGGCTTTTTGTCTATATATACAGAGAAAAAAGTAAGCTATATTCTTAAATCACTTTCGAGTTTGAGAATATTCTTTTAGTAATTAAACATTTAGAGGAAGGTTATGGTA
>SKDZ01000200.1_pt1 | contig 38920 bp, 58 predicted proteins | sample 4826551 | NCBI WGS metagenome assembly SKDZ01 (sample SAMN11008822, study PRJNA524170) | human gut metagenome | biome: Human fecal sample; material: Feces; isolation source: fecal sample from pouch patient p12, p15 | host: Homo sapiens | place: Israel: Tel-Aviv | collected 2016-02-02 | reverse complement strand
AACGAGGGTTTGAGCGAAAGAAAAGTTGAAAGGGATTTTTTTGGTATTAAGCAGCGTCGCCGGGGTATGTGGCGTCGTCGTACTGGTAGAAAATTTCTTTATATTCAGGTGCAGTAATCTGACAGTTGCTGTCACCTGATGGGGCAACCTCCTGGACTATCCCATGCCGCGCACCCTTTTCACTGTCACAGAACAATAACTTCGGTGGATCAATATCTGGGTCGTCCATAATCCATTCTTCCGGATGCAGGTCGTCGTTGTACGGCACCGTCAGCGTGAAATCATCCACCCGTTGCGGCGTGAGCATTCGCGATGATGGTCGACCGTCCTGAAACTGTATCCAGCAGCGAGGATTCGCGTAGCTCCAGTCCAGTGGCTCCGTGACGTGCAGCGTAATTTCCTGGAAGTCGTAAATCATCGCGTCAATCAGGCAACTTTGGGTTTTCCCGGTTGGAATGTCGTCGGACAAAATGATGTGATCACCGAAGTCATGACACCATCCCAGCATCGAAGTCGTAGCCGTATACGTTCGGCGTTGGTGGAGATATTTCATTAACCGACGCATCCCGATACGCCAGGCGCGATCTGCAGTCATGGCAACATCAATGGTGTATGCCTCCGTTTTGCGCGGAAAAGGATTTTCCGGCGTCCGGCACTGTACGGTTTCCTCCGCCCAGGTCACAGGGTTGATATATTTCACATCCACGCCATCAAAATCATCCTCCGACGGGACCCTGAATGACGTCTGCATTTCCTCGACGGTATCCTGAGGGGTAATGATCCCTGTCCAGCTTTTGACACCCTCTCTCCCGACAGAAAGCAACCCGTCAGACAGCAGAAAATATCCCATGCCAGCCTCTGCAATTTTGTCGAAAATATCCTTTGCTGACGTGCTGTCACTGCTTGCCTGGTGATCAAAATATTCGCCCCTTGGCGTCCAGTAGGTCGCCTCCAGCGTACTGAGTGCCGCAATGTCGATCTGGTCGTCGCGATATCCCAGACTGCGGGCAAGATGCAGGAACGCACCGCTGATTGTCCTGTCACCACCGCCATCATAATTTCGTGTGGCGACAACACTCACACGCTTGTCTGACTGCGCCGCCAGCTGGCCGCCGGTTTCAACCGTGATCCCTATTGTTGATATCCCTGCGTAGGAGGTCGGACGGGAAAGCAAACGACCTCTGAGCGCCTGCCAGAACATGCTGTCTCTCGCGTTGTTGCTCCCCTGCTCGTTACGGCGGCGGCATCGAACCTCCACCAGCCCAGGAGAGGACAGATCAAAACGCTCTGTAAAACCGAGGCCATTAATGTTTTTAAGCGCGTAAACCCCTGGCTTACTCGTCCACCCTGATCCGGAACCATAAACGCGATACTGGATTTCATACTCGACATGGCGGACCCGCTTATTCCCGTTGTTCTGGAACCCGCAAATTCCGTTTGGGAAAGCAAAGTTGACCTCGAAGGCATCCACAACTTCATTTTGCGGGCAGGCCAGAAAGGGGCCGAGCCAGGTTTCATTATCGTTAATACCAGACGCGGCAAAATCCACGACGGTACGAGTCATAAAGCCTGACCAGGTGCTGTCAACGACACCGTTAACCACACGCTGTACGGTCGCAGAGGGACCATCAGTAGACGCTATCTGGTATTCGTTGCCACGGTGCGCCAGGGAAATCCGCTGAGTGCCTTCCGGCAATCCGGAAAAGGCAGTGCCAGAATCGTATGCCAGCGTCACGCTGGCTGTTACCGCAGGGCTTCCGCCAGTGGATGCTGTACCAGCTGTAAATACCGGGCTGTCGCCAAATACTGACGCAGGCAGGAATGATGACGTAATGGAACCGCCACGCCAGGGGCTGGAGATCTCCACGATACGTATCACGCCGCCATCATCCTGAGCAATGAGCCCCGAACCATTCAACCCGCCGTTGATCGATGCAAGCAAGCCAGACATTGTGCCGTAGTTGGCGACCAGAGATATGGTATAGGTGATACCCTGCCAGGTCAGAGCAAAGGTCTGGCTGGTTGTCGTAAAGTCATACGTTGACGGCGAGTCACTGGCGCGTAATACCGCAGTCGCTCCCCCTGTTCCCGGAACGGCGTCCTGGTGAGGGGTATACGTGGCGATCTGCAGGTCATAGTCAGTACCGTTAAACGTTAGGGTGACAGGCATTCCGCTGAATGGCGCAATCTCTGACACGACGTCGCCTGTCAGCATGTTAAAACCGCCCTCGATGGATACCTGATAATTCACTGGCGCTTTCAGGGTGACAATTGCACCGGCGATCCAGCCAGGAGGAAGTTTGTTCTCATCCTCGTCTTCATCATTATCATCATCGACATCGAGGCCAGAAAACGAGACAGAGGCACCGCTGACGGTCATGGCATCAGCAACGATATCACTGGCTTCAGGGGCAGTCTGAGCCATATCGAGGCCGCTGCCGCTCGACGTTCCCCCAACTTCCGTTGAGTTGAACCATATCTCACTGCGACGATCCCCGGCCACATTATCGCCAGGTCCATAGCTGGTATATGAAAAGCCCTCGCCTAAGGTCAGCGCCGGAGTTTCTCCTACCAGAAAATCCCCACCGGTATAGGAGAAACGCCCATATCCAAGGCAGACAAACATTTCGACCGTCATTCTGGTGGGATCAGCGGGGTCGAATCGCGTTACCGGCTGCACCAGGTAATCCGGGTATATCCGGTTTCGCCCAAAAGCTTCCCTAACGGGATCGCCAAGCTTCGCTGTATTGGCTTTAGCCGGATTCAGATCCAGCGATGAAGCGTTACTGGATGAAAAGCCGCCCAGCTCTGGTTTTGGGGCAAAGAATAATGCATAGGCCGTAGACGCAATGGATACGGCCACCGAAACCCACGCGGCAATTTCAAGCCCCGTGCCATACGGAATGGGATATATCCGCACGTCGCTGTCTGGCCGCAACAAACATAACGGCCATTCCGCCGGGGGGACTGCCTGGCCGTTCAGCTCGATCACGACAGGATGAGTTTTATCCTGTGAATAGCTCGGGACATTTCTGCTCATCCACTCATGCAGCGTCAGCACACCATGCTCGTGCGTTTCAAGGGGTTCACCCGGTAGCCGGGACGGGTAAAACTTTATCGTCATTGCCAGAACTCCACGCGGTTAAAGCGACGGATAAATCGCGACAGTGGCAGAAACGTAACCCCCGAGCCTGGATTGCATTCCGCGACCTGCAGCTGGTTATCGAGCATCACAACGATCCCGACATGGGAAACCGTTGAACCCGAATAGCAAGCCACTCCGGCACCTTCACAGGGTTCACAACGTTTCAGCGTAAGCATCAGCTTTCTCGCTTCCCGGTCGAGGCCCCCGCCTTCTTTGGTCACACCTGCAAAATCCGGCCATTCAGGTAGCCCCAGGTCGCGACGTATCTCATTTACAATGCCGAAGCAGTCGAGCTGCGGATATACGCGCCCGCCCTTCAGCCAGGTGACTGAACGGTATTTATCAGGGTTAAACATATTTGCCTCAGATTAGTAACGTAAGCCCGGATGCTCGGCGAGGTTGTAACGTTTACGGGGCCAGGCTGTTTTGAGGACATTCATATAGCCTGCCGTGACCTGAACTGCTGTCGGGGTCCAGGAGCCGGATTTGATATCGAGCGTATACGGTGATGATGCCGGAGCAGACAGATCAGATGAAATGTACCGCCGGAATGTCAGCGTGGCTGATTTCATTTCATCCAGAATTTTATCGATCGCCTCTGAAACCCGTCCGTCAATATTGCTGATAGCAAACTTTAAATCCTGTGTCCCGTCGGCGTTCCTGGCTGGTAAGGCGATATCTATCGCGCTGGCATCAAACGTCACCGGCTGACCATTTTCCAGCGTCACTGAAACGTCATCCCAGCCACTGGTTAGCCAGTAGTTATCATCTCCTGCCGATATCTGCAGCGTATCGTGAATAACCTCCGATCCGCTGCTGGCATATAGCCGCTCAAGAATTGTCATGCTTCGGCCACTCTCTGTTTAGCGCAATATCCAGTAACGACTGGCCCGCCAGCCATTCCGGGTAATTCCCCCAGCCAGAAGGCGGTAACGGGCGTTCCCATAATTCCAGCGTTGCGCTGTACTGCCAGTATTTTGGCGCGACCAGCGTCGGCCCTTCGTAAATATCCACGAACCTGGCTTTATAGGGCTTTACCCCGATGGGAGTCTGGATTTTCAGATAGAACCAGGACTGGCCATCTTTAAGCGCATCCCTGAAAAACGCCTCAAACACCTGCGCCAGAGCATCAGTTTTAAAAATCCATTTAACTGATGCCTGGGTGGGTGTTGAGGTATATCGCCTTCGTTGTTGAGCGCGACCGGACGTCATCTCCGTTCGCAGTAAAGGTGATATGGGCTTAAACCCGTACCCGTCCATAAGCGGCATGGGCAGGTATTCATCCGGGTAGAAAATATCTGCCATGAATATTCCCTCCGGGCAGGTTATCGTGGTTTTTTGGGCTGAAGGTTGGAGTAAAGAGCTCTACCGAAGGCATTTTGAGGATTGTTTACGTCGCTCGTCAGTTCAGATTTTATCTGTTTAGCCAGGCGGCGGCCGTGGGCATCCAATGTCTGCATCATCACATCATCCGGTTTACCAGTGAGGTGGTAATTGACGTTGATGTCACCAGTTGGAAGAAGTTGTCTTTCCTGCTGCTGCCTCGCAGCGTTCTGTACCGCCGGCGATTCCCGCCCAACAGCTTTGACCCCCAGCGAACCATCAGCACCACGGGTAAGCGGCATGATGGCTTCCGGCCCGGCCTCGCCGAATACACCCGCACCTTTCGCAAACGCAAAATATTGGGGAGTGCTGTAAACACCATTGCTGTAGGCAGAAAGTGACGGAGAATCGTAAACGCCTCCAAGAGCGTTAAATGAAAAATTAGCTCCCGCGCTTTGAATAGCGGTACCACTACTTGCCGCACCGCTGGCACCGCCAAAAAGACTACCGAACAACCCACCCGCTCCGCCGCCAAATGACGCCATAATTGCTTTGGTGATTAACGCCTGTGTTGCCATCTGGATCAGCGTCTTAATCACCGTTTCGCCCAGGGAAGAGAAAATATTAGACATCCCATCTTTAAAAGAAGCAGCGCCTGTCAGGACGTTTGTCAGGTTGTTGGAGATAGAGTTTGTGGTGGCATCCAGAATCTCGCTGGTTGCAGTGGCAGCCATTGAACTCAGATCAGAAGCCTGATCGGCATAGTTCATCAGGGAATCGCTGATTCCCGCGCGCCAGTCTGACTGCTGTTCATCGGTTTTTTTGTAATACTCCTCCTGAATATCCAGGCGTTCGGCAAGCGCCGTTTTAAGCGCTTCCGTTTGCTTTTTATACAGGTCTTCGGAAATCTGCCCACGACTGAAATCACGCTGTAAGTCACGCTGCTGCCTGAGAAAATCAGCGCGAATATCCGCCATTTGCTTCATTCGGTCACGGGCTTTATCCCCCTGTCCCGCACCGAGGAAATCGATATTCCCCCTTTCCCGGGCGGCAGCATTACTGTCGGCCAGACCTTCGCGGAATGTTTTTAACTGTTCAGCGATATTTTTCTGATCAATAAGCGCCGCATTGTGCAGCAACGTTTCCTTTTTGGATTTTTCAAGCGAAGATAATTCCCCCTGAGTAACCTGATATTTCATCTTTGCCAGTTCAGTGTTTTGGCTGGAAAGAGCAATTTGCTCCCGTTGCTGTTTAATAAGCCGGGTATAGGTATCTTCGGTTTTCTCCGCCTCGGTTTTCCCATGCCTTCCTTTTGGCTTGGGTTTATTTTCCTGGTTGTTTCTCCATTCATTCAGGCCGTTATTAATCAACTCCTGCCGTCCGGTCTGAAACTGTGGGTCGTTAGTTAACCCCAGGTCATCCGCAGCATAACCCAGTCGTGCGCGCTCTTTGTCCTCACCTTTGAGTTTTGAAAGCGCCAGATCACGGCGGCTTTTTTCCAGTGCAGCCGTTTGCTGGGTTGTCAGGTCTACCTGTGGTACGCGTAGTGGTGCGTTTACCAGCCCCTGCCGGGCCATGAGGAGATTATTTCCGAGACCCAGCAAACGGTTAAATTCAGTATGCTCACCGTTCATCATTAATAACGATTGATATGCTGAATTTTGTTCTGCAGCCTGCTGCCGGATTAATGCTATTCGCCTGTTCTCTATCCCTTCCAGTACCGACTGGATCGACTCAGACTTAGCCTGCATCTGAGTCAGCCTCTCCTGTTCAACGGCCAGAGCGGAAGTCGCTTCTTCCAGACTACGGGTGACCGTTTCAACCGAAGTAAGGTGGTTTATCATGAAACCGCCACTGGTTGTCGGCCCGGGGTTGGACAGAACATACTGATAACCCGCGATCTCTTCCTTCAGGCTTTTTACTTTTGATGCCTGTGCATCAACAAGACGGTTTTGCTCCTCCAGCGCCTGACGGGTTTTGGTCTCATTATCAGAAACTTCGGGCAGGGACATTGATTTTGTCTTTTCACGGACTGCATCAATGGTGTTTGCATATTCCTGAGCGGATAATCTGGCCTGTTCCTGATTCTGGTACATCGTGTACCAGGCACCGGCACCAAGCAAAACCAGCCCTGGAATACCGCCAACGAGGCTTAATGCTCCACCCATGAGCCGGGAACCTACAGCAGTAACCGAGTTCAGCGCAGTCTGAGCGGATACTCTGGCCTGAATATTACGGTTAAGTGCATCCTGCGCCAGTGAGAGCCGTTTTTCTGCGGCGGCCTGCGCGTCTGTACCCCGCGCCGCTGCCAGTGCCTGCTGAGCACGATAAACTGCAGCACGCGCGCGAGCTGTCGAAACCTGCGTCCCTCTGACCTGGGCTTCAGCTAAAGCTACTTCACTTTTTGCAGCGTTAATAATCCCAGCCGTTGCAGAGCTGGCACCAAGAGCCATATTTCCCAAATATCGGGCTGCACCAACGGCAACAAGCGCTCCGGCAGCAGTGGCGACCTGATCAATATTGTTGGCTACGCCATCAAGTAATCCGGTCAAGGTATTTGTGGCGCCACTAGCTTCATTAGCTCCACCGACCCATTGCATAAAAGCGTTTTCAACTTTTGTTGCCGAAGATGAAACAGTCTGCGGCAATTCACCATATTCATTCCGTAGCTTACCAAGCTGGCTGATGAGGGCTGGCACTACTTTATCAATGGTTAACTGCCCCTGATCCGCCATAGATTTAAGGTCTTTACGCGCAACCCCCATCCCTGCCGCAAGCGCCCGTATAACCCTGTCGCCGCTCTCGTTGACTGCATTGAATTCTTCACCTCTCAGCACGCCCTGCGCCAGAGCCTGGCTAAACTGAGTGATGACCGAACTGGACTCCTGAGCATTCGCGCCAGAAAGTTTTAAACCAGTAGAAATAGCCTCAGTAATATCCAGCACCTGGCTGGAGCTGTAACCATATTCCCGCATTGAGGCTGCTGAACGGGAAAATAAATTAGCGTTGTCAGAAAAAGATGTGCCCGTTTTCTGGCTGATATCCATCAGCTGTTTTTGAGAGCTGGTAAAATCATCAGTTGATTGAGATGCCTGTTTTAGGCGGGCGTTTACTGAATTCCATTCATCAGCCAGGGATATCAAATGCCCCGTAGCAAAAGCACCAGCAAATGCCCCGGTTAATCCCAGTGCGGTAGCCTTTGCTGACTCCATCTGGTCAGTAAGCTCAGCAACAGAACGGCGAGTTTCCCGAACTGAAGCCGCGGCCTGCCTGCCGCCATTCTGCATTGTTTTATAATAATCAGCCCCCATACGTGACGCGCGGGCTATCTCGGTCTGAAATGACTGAGAGTTAGCAGAAACTTTAATGATAAGTTCACGCAGGGTTGCCATTTCATTTCCTCAGAAACAAAAAACCCCACATTGTGGGGCTTTTTTATGATTTCAATATTATTAAATTAAACCAGCTTTTTTCCTTGCTTCTTCCAGATAATCTTTTTCTGGTTCCTCTTTTTTATGAGCAAGTGCAATCAGAAGATCAATTTGAGCACTTTGCTTTTCAGAGATTTCTTTAAGCATAGCGATCTGATCATTAGCTCTTACGCTTCCTCTGTTCAGGAAATACCAGATAACAAGATCAATAAGGCGAGCAAAAACAAATAATAATATCCAGCCAGTAGTAGTCATTTAAAGCACTCCGTGTGTCAAAAAAAACAACATAACACCTGTTATGAGTGGCATCCACACGAATTATTACTGGCTATGCTGACGCAGCCAGCAGCGCCGCTTCCAGCCCTGCAAAGGGATCGCCGCCGTCGTTTACCCCAATCTCTTCTGTGCACCACTGAAGTTGAGCATCTTCAATGGTGACTTTAACGCCCTGCGCTCCGTAAACCGCAGATACCAGCTGAGCATTGAGGATATCGCCGCGAATATCGCCGATTGGGCTGATACGGTCGTACTCAGCCCACATCCTGAATTCGCCAACCGTCATTGTTTGTCGCAGTTCGCCCAGCGTGCGGCCCATCCGGAGCGCCAGCGCCATCAGGAACTGCATGCCAGGCATTTTTACTTTGCTTTAGCATCATCCGCGTCACGAATGAGATCAAGTGCCTGCTTCAACAGCCGGGAATGCACAGGGCCATAGATCGCTTCAACCTGTTCGGTGTCATCGACAGTAAAGACGGGCTGCAGGTCGGTATCCAGCAAAATATCGATGAAAAGCGTGACGTCGGCCCGCATCGTGCGGAAGGCTCGTTCTGAAGGGGTCAGTTCTGGTGCCTCTTGTGGCTCCTGCCCTTCCGGTAGTTTGGGTGGTTCCGGGCTGGCAATGCCCTGCCAGCGAATCCAGGCTTCTGCTGATGGCTCACGAATAATGACTTTGGCGTTATCCCACTCCGGAACGGAGACTTCTTTTTTACGAAAGCCCGCCATCGGTGCCAGTGCCAGTGCTTTAAGACTCGGTTTTGACATTAATTTTATCGCCGGTCTCCCGGCGCTCCGTTAGTTGATGGTGACGGTGCAATCAGAAGAAGTGATCACAGTGCCATCGGCATCAGTAACCACGCAGGAATAAACCCCGGCATCACCGGATACAGCGCTGGCTTTCGTAAACGTTGCGCTGGTCTGGCCGCTGACCGTCGAGGTGCCCTTTTTCCAGGCGTAGGTATAAGGTGCCGTACCGCCCTGGACGACTACGCCCATAGTCAGGGCGCTTCCTGCCGTGACCGTTTGGGACGCCGGAAGGTCAGTAGCAAACGACAGAACTCCTGGGGCGTTAATATTGGTGGGTTTACCTTTCAGACGCAGCGAGAACGTTGCAGCAACAACACCGTTGGTTTGAGAATCCCAGGTGTGCTGACGTACCTCAGCGCGCATAAGGAATCCATTACCAGACGGGAAAATAACCTTAAATCCATAAACCCCGTCGTTATCGTATGCTGCGCGAAGTGCATCCTGCGCCGGGTTGCGGTAGAAGTTACCGGAAAGTGACATTTCAGACGGAGCAGGAAGGCCGTTGATATTTTCCGTTTCATCCGAACAGAGCGTTGTCACGTCAATATCGTTTTTCTGACCAGCGGTAAAGCTGGCCTGTTTGATAGTGCAACTCAGGTTTAACCAGGTTGCGGTATCCAGCTCTGCCGCGGTGACCGGCACAGAGGTAATCATTACTACCGTTTTTTGGGCACGTTCAAATAGTGCTGACATCGCAGCCTCCATGAATGAAAAAACCGCCAGCGGCGGTCGGATTGGATTAGTTTTTGTCAGGCAATGACCGTTATTTCGAGGGTTGCCCGATGAAGATGGGTTGTCGTGTCGTAGCCAGGAATTTTTGTCACCTCGACAGGTGAAAGAACCTGCAGGCGAGCCAGGGCGTCCAGGCGTAACGCTCTGGCTTCGTCATTCGTTTCAGCCCATACATCAACCTGAATGCGCAGTGTCGACTCTGCCTGGCCGCAGAAAACATCCCCAGCAACATCAGTCGGTATCGAGAAAATGACATAGGGAGTGGAAACTGCAGGAAGTCCGTCGCTGCCTAGCGGCACCGCATACGGATAAACCCGCCCGTCTGCCAGCGTCGACAGCAGGTCATAGAGATCATCCTCTGTCATTTTGATAACACCTCATCGATAGCCTGGTTCATCCGCTGCATCGCCACCTGCGTAGCTTCTTCCATGCGGGTATCAAAAGCTGTGCGAACAAACGGATGTGCAGGCGCTGTAGATGTTCCCAACTCCACGAAGCGCCAGTAAAACGCATTCCGCTTGTTGCTGGCCTTCATTGTATTGTCGCTGTTCCCCGTTCGCGGGTTAACGCCACGAATATGCACCCCAGATGAAATTTCACCGCGACGGCGACTTTTCTGGGTGACGACAACAACGTTTTTCTTCAGTTTTCCGGATTTCTCAGGAGCGCGATCAATCACCTCCTCGCGGAGCAATTCGGCACCAGCACGGGTCGACTCCCGGAGAACTTTATTATTTTCGGCCTTGCTGAGCGTTTGCAGATCGCGGGCAATATCCTGCAAGCCGGAAAAATCCAGATTCACATCAATCATTTTTCGGTCCCCTGTTTGCAGAGAATTTCCAGCCGGGTACCTTTGATATCCGGAACCGGAGGCCCGGTAACGTTAAGAACTGCGCCTTTAAACGGGCCGGTACGTACTTTCAGGCGGGAAGAAGCTGAGATATCTGTACGAAAACGCACCCAAACGCGAATGGTGGCATCGGCACGCTCAGCGCCAGCGGCTAACAGCTCACGACCGCTTATCCCCTTAACCTCGGCCCAGATGGTTTTCCCATCTTCCCACTTTTCAACCGGCTGGCCGGAAGGCGTTCTGGAGGTTGTGAAGTTCTGAATGGTGACCCTGTGCCGTAATCGTCCTGCCTGCATATCACCTCCTACGTGCCAGGTATTTTGCGGTGCTGTTCCAAAATTGCTTTTACGCCGAACGGGATAGTATTAACGCTGTCGCTGCTTACAGGCTCCCGGTTTTCATACCAGTGCGACACCAGCAGCATCAGGGCCAGTTTGATATCGTCCTCGATTACCAACCCGTCAGGGTCGTCGTCTGGAACAGCGTTATCATAAAGACGGCAATTTGTGATTTTTTCAGCGTGCTTCAAAGAGGCATTGAGGTAGAGAGTTAACATCACATCCTCTGTATCGTCATCGCTGTCGATACGGCACTGGTGACGAAGCTCATTTACAGAGGGCTTCATTTGCCTTCACCCCGCTTATTACCGACTTTAGGCTTAACAGTTGTTTCAGTTTCCGGCTGTTCAGTGCCGTCAAGAATCCCCATTTGAGCAGCAACCTCAAGAGCGCGCTCAGGAAGTGATCCAGCCTCATATTCACCGGCGGGAATGTTTATGATCTGAATGCCATCAGGTGACCATTTCAGGTCTTTTTTCAGCAGCATAATGACCTCCATAAGAATGGGGCCGAAGCCCCATCAGATTATGCGCCAGCACCGATCTGCAGCAGTTTGATGGCCTGAGAATCGGCCAGCATTCCGCCGGTACGTTTGGTGGTGTAGAAACCAACGAATGGTTTGTTGGTGTACGGGTCGCGGAGGATGCGGGTACCAATGCGATCAACGATGGTATAGCCACGTTTAAAGTTACCGAACGCAATGGCTTTCGCATCTGCTGCGATATCCGGCATTTGCTCATTCTCAGCAACACCATATCCTGCCAGAGAGGAGGGTTGGCCCAGCTCAAGGCCCGGACGCCAGAGATAGTTACCCTCGGAGTCCTTCAGAATGCGAACGGCAAACAGGCTGTTGTTGTTCATCATGAACTTAGCACCGTTGCGGTGCACCTTGCGCAGGGTGTAGACCAGTTTGATAATCGCATCGGCAGTCACCCCAGCCGCCGCACCGGAAAGAATGTGCTGCAGCGTGCCAAAGGCACGGGTTTTATCGTCCTCCAGAGTGGAGGCGTAGGCCAGAAAGCCCTTCGGTTTTTTCGTACCGTTGCCGCTGGTGAAAGCGATTTCTTCCTGTTCGGAGAATTCAACCGCGAGTTCGCTGTTGATCCAGTCCTCTACATTGAAAAAGGCATCATCCAGCATCGTTTGGGTTGCCTGAGGGTTTCCGTATATTTCACCCATGAACGGTTCAATCTGAGCGAGTTTAGACGCATCAGTAGCTGGACGGAGATCGGTTTCACCGACCCAGCCGGAAGCGGTGCCGCCAAGGTTAACCAGCTTTTTATAGTTGGCACCGCCAACAGTGATAGTTGTGGCCTCCTGGCGCATCACTACTTCATCTTTCAGAAGATTAAGAATGGTGCGGTCCAGCTCTTCCGGAACAGCATATCCGCCGTCTTCATCCACGCCAACCTGCAGGGCTTTACGCTCCAGATCACGCAGTCCGTCATCCTTACCCTTGCGCATAAAGTCGATGAAAGCGGTTTTGTGCTCGGTTGCGGCCTTACTTTGAGTGCCACCAGCTGGACGTTTGACCTGTTTAAGCTCATCTTCCAGCGCTGTTTTAAGCTGATCCAGCTCGGTCAGCTTGCCGTTAAGTGTTTCAACTTCTCCGGCCAGCTTGCCTTTTTCAGCCTCGATGGCGTCAATGCGCTTATCATTTTTCGCTTTAAAATCATCGAATTTCTGCTGCAAATCCTGCGCGACCTGCTCAACGTCTTTAATTTCGACTGCCATAATTCAACTCCTGATTAAAATTTGATGTTTTTCAGTGCATCCAGTGCGGCATCCACACCATCAGCGTCACGCTGAGAGAGGTTGCCATAGCCCCCGGCCATGAATGCTTTGGCCTGGGTGCGGGAGAGCCCAACATCGCGCAGGACCCGTTCAATACTTTTCTGGGATGGTGTTTCGCCACGGGCAAACGCGCTTTTAACATCGCTGACCCGCGCCTCGTCATTCGACGGAAACGTTACAGGGCTGACCTCCCAAAGGTCGATTTCCTTTAGGAGAAACACGCCTTTCTCACGGTCGTATTCCCAGTCTTTGAGCATGTAACCAATAGAAAGGCCGGTTAAAGAACCGGCCTTCATGTGGGCATGCGCTCGCTTTGAAAGAGGATCATCATCAATGAGTAACCGGCCTTTGACATATAAGCCGACGTCATCCTCTTTCATTTCGGTATAAACACCGATAGGTTCATCCATCTGATGCTGCCAGAGCATAGCTGGCAGCGCATTTTTCTCCCGCCATGACTGAAGCGATTTACTGAAAGCGCCGGGAACAACTACATCGTCGTAACTGTCCTTAACGCCAAACACAGAGCCATAGCCTTCAAATTCCCCGCTGTCGCTGACAGACTTTAGCTTCAGCGGAATATCCAGCCGCTGTTTAGTCATCGGCATCATGTTGTTCCTCGGTTGTTTTGCTCTTATTGCTGTCAGACGGCTTGGTCGTCATATTCATCGGCGTCAGATAAACGTCACCGCCAGAGCGTGGGTTCATATCTTCCAGTTCACGGCAGTCATTTGGTGAGTAAATACCCCAGTTTATACCGGTTGAATACGATTCAAATCTTGATTTCATATCCCCACGCAGCAAAGCGCCTGCATTAAATTTTGCATAGTAGGTGCCCTGTTTCGACTCTTTCACCAAACCTACGTTAATTCGCTGTTCGATGCGGGTCATATATGGGACGAGGGAATAATTGATAAACCCAATACCAAGGTTTTCGATATTACTGAAGGTAGCGCGATCGGTATTCTGCACCATATGCATCGGAACCCTGAATAGTCGGCAAATTTCCTCCAGCTGGAATTTTCTGGTTTCAAGGAACTGACTGTCTTCGGCATTAAGCGCCATCGACTTCCAGTCAAGGCCCATTTCGAGAATCATTGGACGATGCGCATTGCTGAGCCCGAGGTGGCGATCCTCGAAATCCTTCTTCAACCTGTCATAAGCTGCATCAGTCAGCGTTTGCTCAGTACGAAGGACTCCGGAAGTGACAGCGCCATTTGAGAACAATCGGGCGCCGTGTTCTTCAGTCGCCATACCCAGGGAAATGGCTTCCCTTGCGTATGCGATTGGGTTCAGGCCCACCAGCCCGTCAAATGTCAGCGTCCTGACGTGCCAGATATCATCCTGCCCCAGCACATCCGTCGAACCATCAGGAAAAGTGACCTGATACACTGGTTGCCATTGGCTGTTTAGCTTCGGGTCTACACAACCGGGATCAATAGGCAGGAGTTCAACCACTTCCCCCAGGGCTTTAACCTTATAAGCGTAAAAATTACCGCGCAGGCAAAGACAGACTATGACCAACTCCCAGAACTCTTGAGGGGTCATATAGTCATTTGGCTTCATCGTCAGTAATTTGTGCAGCCTTTCAGATGTCGCTTTTTGCTTACTGTTACCAGTGACCTTGTACAGGTTACAGGGAAGCATGCCCATTGACTCAGCCAGCACTCTAATACAACCAAAAACCGATGTAAGACGCATCGCTTTCTGGCTGCTGACGCGCTTTCCAGTGTAGGTGTCGTAAGTCATTCCTACGGCTTCCGCTAACTCTGCAGGTGTGGTCACCGGAGTATTAGATTTTTGAAACAATCCGGGAAAGAACATCAATCACCGCCTTCGTTTTGAACATTACGTGGCGCGGACAAATATTTCGATACAGCCCATGACCAGAACAGACACAGAACACCAGCAGTAATAAATCCTGCGGGCGGGAATACCAGCCATGCGCCATATGAAAACAAAGCAGCACCGATCACCCCGATCAGCGGGGCAAGAATCATCAGGATCATAAGTGCCTCTTTAAAGTGAACGGACGCCGTAACTTTCCAGGTGTTCAGAAAGGCTTGCCTCAGGTTCCCCGCCATTAACCAGCATTCGACTCATTGCGGTAAATAGCGCAGCGGGACCATCAATTTTGGCTTCAGGCGTGGATTTGTTAGGGAAAATGTTGTCGTTTTTATCCGGCTTAACGGTGACGTTTGACATCATCCAGTTCATTACCGGGTGATTGCTGTGATGGAAACGCCCCCCGTAGACCAGCGATTCAACCTCTTTCATGGATTCAGAAAAGTTTCTGACGGTTTGAGGGACCTCCACCAGCGGTATGCCTTCTTCTGCCAGCGCCAGGCTGAACTGCGTTGCGCTCCATGGGTCGAATCCAGTTTCTTTCAGGTTCTCGCCGTTAATCCATTCCAGAAAATCCGCTTTAATCTGGGCATGATCGATAACGTCACCATCGGTAAGCTCAAGTTTTCCTAGCTCGGCCCATTTGCGATACATCTGCGCCATCTGTGCAGAACATTTTTCCAGCCGTCCTTCAGGTAGCCAGAACTTAAAATCAGCATGGGCGTGTCCGTTATCAGCACGCCAGAGCTTTACAGCTGCGCAAATATCAATTTTATGAGCAAGGTCTACGCCAGCCCACATGGGGTAGGTTTTAAGCTCATGCCGGGGAGCGATATACTCGCATTTCTCCCATTTCATCATGTCCATCCAGGCAGACTCGGCCGTTACCCAGATATTCATGTGTTTGGTGAAAAAGTTAACCCTTGCGGAAACCTGCTCTTTCGCTTTCTTAGCCAGGCGGCGAAGATCATCCCAGCGCTTGCATATACCCAGTCCGGGATTTGCCTTCTGCCATACCGTTTCATCAAACGGATCATCATCCTTATCGAGGGTAAAGATAATGGCAAAATAGGTGTCATCTTTTACCGCGCCTTCTACGTCGCTGTTGTAGCCACGTAAAACTTTGATGGCGTAATCACGCTGTTCGTAACAAATACCCTCTTTGTTGAAACCGGCTGTGGTGATGCCGAACAATAAAGATTGCAGGCGCGCCCCCGTTGCAGTCTCCAGAACGTCCCACACATCACGAGTTTTATGCGCATGCAGCTCGTCAATAATGGCGCAATGGATATTCAGGCCGTCAAGGTTATTTGCATCGGAAGACAGCGGCTCAAATTTAGAGGAAGTTTGCTCCTGATAAATTGCGAGTTTATTGAACTCAAACAGTTTGCCCAACGTTGGCCTGGCCTTTTTGACCATGTTTTTTGCATCTTCAAACACGATCCGCGCCTGATCTCTCGTCGTCGCAGCGGAATAGACCTCCGCCCCACCCTCGCTGTCAGCGCCGGTCATATACAGGCCAACACCAGAAGATAAAGTAGACTTGGCATTTTTGCGGGCCACTTCGTTATAGGCTGTCCGGAAGCGGCGAACCATTACCGGCCTTCCACTTCCGTCATTGCGCAGCACTATTTCGCCGGTTTCCTCATTCACCAGCGGAATAACAAAACCGAAGATGTTTATCAGTATAAAAATATGCCAGTCCATTAATTCAATCGGCTGACCAGCAAGAGCCCCTTTAACGTGAGGCACAAACTTGTAAAAATTAAGAATATGCTGCGCACGCGGTTCGCTGAAGTAAATGCCACGTTCCTCGCCGAATTTCAGATCATCAAGGAATCGCTGGCAAGCGAGGCGAACAAATTCGCAGGCAATGATATTTCCCGCCACGACACGCTCTGCGTAGCGTATGCCATCTGCAACTTTAGCCATTAGTCTCTCGAATTAAGGAATTTGCTGATCAGGTCATCGTCAGGTGTCGTTTCTCGGTTGACTTTTGACCGGCTTGAAGGAGTCATGCCGAACTCGCCCAGCATTGCACGCATACGTTTCCATGCATCCGCTTTCATCATTGCTGCCGGGTGGGGCTTAATCATTCTGATTTCACGTTCTTTCCCTTCATCAGGATCATCCTCGCTGTAAACCGCGTAGGTATATCCCTCACGATCAAGGGTTTCACAGTGATGGCGGTACTCTGTATAGGCTTCAACGAGCAATTCCAGCGCCCGCGCGTCAAGCAGGGACATAACGCCGATAGCGTCCAGTTCCTCAGCCATCCTCTTAAACCAGTACTTCCCCTGCTTGTCGAAATGCTTCGGTGTTGGGGGTACCCCTTTGGGTGGCTCTGGTTCGTTTTTGTTGATCGCTCGCTTAGATGGGTTACCCCTCACCAAACGTAGATGTGTCGGGGTTTTCGGCGGTCCAGACATAATCGAAAACTCCTATTAATCATCGGATGGGGGACCCCAAAAAAAAGTTTCTAACCTGCGGCGGTGTGAAAAAAGGCTAGGCGGCGGTCCTTTGGGCCTTTGCCGTCAGGGATTTGACCCGCCCCCTCCCTGTCGCCATCCAAATGGAAATTGATATCATTTGAAGCGCTCACGGCCGGTTTTCGTTCTGTGACAGGGCCAGCACAGGCTTTCAAGATTCGAATCATCATCGGTACCCCCATGAGCCTTAGCCTTGATATGGTCCACGGTCTTAGCTGCTACCGCACGACCGTTGCGCAAACAGTTCTGACACAGATGATTGTCACGCTTTAGGATGCGCGCACGTCTGATATCCCATTGGCTACCATAGCCGCGCTCATGCCTGCTCTTGCCCTGCTGGTGCTGCTGCCATCCCTCATTGCGATGCTTCTCGCAATATCCCGAACGGTCAGTGGTGGTGCCAGGGCATCCACGCTTGCGGCAAGCGCGGGGTATCAGCGCGGGCATCGCTCTATCCTCACGTGACCGAACAGAGTCTCGCGCTTAACCTCGCCGTTCTCAGCAGTGAGGTAACCCCGGCTATCAAGCACGGCGGCAATCACTTCGCCTTTATCGCTATCAGCCGAGAAGACATGCTTCACCTCAACACTATCGAGGTACACCGTGATACGCTCGCGACCGGGTTCGATGCGTTCACCCGGATCGTCGTCGAGAACTGTCAGGCGCATACAGCCTCCAATGAAAAAGCCACCGGCAAATGCCAGTGGCTTGAGTGAGGTGGGAAAACTAATCCATTTTGAGTTCGAATTATTAACTCTCAGGCGGATGAGGCAGCGGCATCCAATGAGTAACCTCTAAATCGTGATGTGTTTCGTTATCTATGAAGACTGTTTTTGAGAAACCGTTCAGTGGTGAGTAAGTTGTGACACCAACCCCCTTCGCTGTATTAACGATAAACCACGACGTCATTTTCGTAGTTTCAGGCATTTTAAATTTCACTGAAGTCCAAAGCATTAGCTCAATCCTCGCGTTAAAATTAACAAGGACATTATCACAGGCACTCATTGAATGCCTGTTGTAATGCCTTAGCTGGACTACTCAGTCACGGTATCAAACAACGCCAGCGCCTCAGTCGCTTCCTGGATGGCCTTGCGGGTCTTCGAGACAATCTCACTTTCAGTGAAGACACGATCAAAAGAGTCAGCGAATAGCTCAGCTTTCAGATTGCTATCACCAACCCAGTCAATGGCCAGCTTGGCCGCTGCGGTGTCGTAGTTAACTTTCTTGATGATATCCAGGCGGATTTGCTCGGATGCGGTGATCTCTGACATGTCTTACCTCTGTGCGATGTTGGGAGCATTATCGAAGCCACTCTGTAGAATGGCTCCTGTAATGCCTTACTTAACCGTTTCGATTGTTGAGCCGTGAGAGTTCATCACGTACACCTGGTCGCCGGGGTAGATGAACTGGTATCGAACGCCGTCGAATGCCTTGCGCTTTGCATGCTCAGGGCTTTCGAAGTCTTCTACCAAGATGGCGATAGCATCTTCATCCAGAACGCCATCACGCTCGCTGACGATTAACTCTTCTTCCTGCAGCGCATCTTTGCACTGTGGGTCTGAATAGACCGCTGGCAGCCAGATAGCGAAATCAGGGTTTGAGTGGTCATTGGTCTGCAAGAGAATATCGTCGAAACGCTCGCATCCCGCACGGGCAATTGTCACACTCGGCTGTTCGCAGATGTGGGTCACGCCGTTGATGATGGTCTTAACTGTAAACATGGTATTTCCTTCTTCTTCTGGTAATAAAAAGCCCCGCTATTGCGAGGCATCGTATTTACTTGTATTTGATATAAGTTTCTAACGAATCAACCTGGTAATCCGTCGATGTAGCTAAATATAAAACTGGCATCCATCATATTACTTTGATTAAAGCGGCTTCTTTTTATTGCCTCAAACCCTTCCTGCTTACTCGGCCAATTATTGCAGTAATCATTCATATTGTTGTTTTTTTCAAACCACAGTTTTTTGAAACTGAACTCTTCAGCAACCTTTTCAAAAGCAACAACTGTTTTCTTCTGAGTTCGTGTAGCAGTGATGATCACGTTGCATCCCATCTCAGCTAACCCTTTGGTAGATTTTTCAACCTGAGAGCCCAAATCCCCCAAAGTGGATATCCCAATCTTAAGTCCATCACGCTCAAATACAGCTATAAGATCCTTTTCTCCACCAGGGTGGGGTTTTGCTGCCATAAAGGATGCATAGCGATCACTTTGCTCAAACAGTTTTATCAGAAATATTAGCGTTTCACTTTTTCCCCTGTTGCTGGAACCGAATACACCCATCATTAAGTTCATCTTGCAGCACTCCTTACTGTGTCGTCTTCCCTGATATAATGCTCATGCTGTGTTGATGCAACAGTTTTTATTAGCTATTAGTAGCCTTGTCGGTTTGTTGCGGGCAGTTAGCCTGCACTGCTTTGTTGTGCGCCAGAATGTCGCGCTTGGTCTGCTTATCCAGCACGTCGATATCGTGGTCAGTCAGGTAGATGATCCGCACCCAATTGCAGGCCGTATCAACGACTACCGGGGCGGGTAAACTTTTCGCGCAGCTCCCGATCAACATCGTCATCAGGCATATGGCTAACAGTCTGCTGTACATCACTGGCCCCTTTCATGACTTCCGCCTTACGTTCTGCCGCGGCGACGGTGGCGGCGGCGTTCTCTTCGGTACGCTGCTGATCGGCTTTGGCTTCCGCCTTACTGGTCCCGCGAGCATGACCAATGCCGAACGCGCCAGCGATAGCAGCCAGGATGACAACCACCAGCCCCGCGATAGCTTCGATTCCCATATTCACACCACCAGTACCGATTTTGCTTTCAGGAAGCGGGCTCGCCGGTTATTAATCCCGTTTTGTCCGCCGTTGATAATCTGCGTGACCCGGACAAGATCACCCGGATATTTCAAGCAACCTTTTGAGACATAGAACCATGCTGCACTACGGGCGGCGTAGGAGGACTGCTCCAGTAATTCTGGCTGTGCCACCAGATCAACCTTCAGCCCGTTGCCGCAGTCCCGGTAATTAGAAAGTCCGGTTATTTGAATAAGTCCGCGCCCTCGATAAACCCAGCCATCAGTTGCCCTGTTGTTACCCAACCGCTTGCTATAGACAATATTGGCGATAGCCCGCTGGCGCTCCAGAGGTAACACTGTTTCCGACTGGCTGCGCCCGAGGGAATTGGCCTGATCCTGCGTTAACCTGCCGTAACGAACAAAATCAGCAAGCCCGGCGATGCTGTAGTTGAAATTTTCCACCGCCCTGTTAAATCCGAGGCTTTCATGGCCGCATTGAGCAATGAACATTGCCTGGTCGATAGCGGAAGTGATGCCAAACTCTTTCATCGCGGCTGTAATATGCGGAAACCAGCGCGCAGCTAACCCGGCGCTAATACCAGCCGCCTTCTGGAATTGTGTTTGATTCATTAGTGCCTCAGTACATCAACCAGTCGCGCTACATTGCCTCTTACGCTCAGCAGCACAACAAGGATCATGATATTGGCCGCAATGGTGGGCCATGATGAATAGGGATAGATGCCGCACAGATACGCCAACGGCACAGAGCTGTATATCACTGTTATCAGCCATGCCAGCCGCGACACCCACTTACGATGACGTGAGTCTCTGCGGCGATAGAACATCAACGTAACAACGACACCAGCACATAACAGCGCATTGATGGTTGCAGTAAGATCATTTAGTACCACCGGAACCTCCCCGGCGCGTTATTAGCGCCACCAGCGAGCCAATATCCTGATTGTTCAGGAAGGTGAGTATTTTTACGGCCAATGCCGAAATGATTACGGCACCAATTGCATCCAGAGGCTTATCGTTATACCCGGTCAGGTCGGATAACTTAGAACCGACCAGCCCGGAGCACAGAACTCCAGCGATATAGGACACAACGAAATATGCCATCCGTCGTGGGGCGCTCAAATCGGCCGCTGTCGCTATATAAAAGACAGAACCGGCAAATGCCCCGAATACAACACCGTAGTCAGTACCGGTTAACAGCCCGTAAACACTCGCCCCAGTTAAAGCACCACCAGCTAAGCCTGTGCCGGTTATTGGTTCGGACATCGGTCCCCCTCAATTGCTGTGAATCCTCTCAGAACGAGGGGAAAGAATTCAGGCCGCAGGCTTATGCGTTTCACGGTTAATATGCAATTTTTAGCCTGGGCCATAAATGAAAAAACCCGCCGAAGCGGGGTTTTACTTTTGATATACACATTTGCTGAAATTCTATTAAACCAACCCTGCCTCGTTAAGAAAGACATAACCTTTTGGTGTGATTGAAGTGGCGAGCCAACTAGAATCAGATTTCGTCTGTATTGCTGTAATGTATCCCATCCGATATAGCTGCTCTATAGCCGAATCAATTTTGTATGGATGCTCAAAAGGGAAGTTGGTGTGTTGGACCGGCACTTTTAAGTTGGGGTCCGTCATGAGAATCATGATTTCTTTTTGATGCAGGGTAATAGCCATGTCTAACTCCTCTTTGTGGGGTTAACACGTATTTTACCATGCTTTAATGGGCCATCTTGGAGTGGCTATTTTTCGCACAAAACCCGCCTTTAAGCGGGTTTTTTTTGGTTCTGCTGCTCAGTTCGCTTTAACGTCCCGAGCCTATCACAATTCAAGCAGTTTCTGGCTCACTTTGCAAGTAAAATCTGTCGCCATTTGTGCCGAATGCGTCACACATTGGTGCGTACAGCATCGATTCTGCCAAACTTAGCCATGTATCAACTCTTCGTCTGCATGTCATAAAGCACCAGTCTGGATGCTTTTCATAGAGCTCTTCCGCTATGCGGCGTTTGCTCTTCCGTAACCGGTAATGCTCCACCAGCAGGTGGTATAGCTCTTTATGACCACCCGTAATGAGGACTGCCCCCAGTACCTTATCAATCAGCAGTCCTTCATCGTCTGTACAGAAGGCCAGGCCGCTTTTGTTTTTCCCCGCGAGTATTTCACGAAAAAACGCCTCAAGCTCTGGCTTCGAGATGCCGGACTTCTTCATCCGGCGTAATGCTTCGTTGATGGCTGTTTTAGTGACTTTCCCGGAAGCCAGTAACTGGTTAAACATATTGCCGCCACTACCGCCGCCGATGTAAGACCAGCGGCCCCACATGCGCAGCTTCCCTTGAATCCAGATGGCCTCCAGCGTTTTCAGCCTGACCATTTCACCAGCTTTTCCAACCTCGGACGGGTTAATCATTATGCGTTCTCCACTATGCCAGCACGCCAATTGCCAGCGAACGATCCAGAAATCGAAACAGCAGCTCCAGCTGTGAGCCGTGCTTCTCCTCAAATGCCACGGTGTCAGCGTGCAACTCGTCGTGATGCGCTCTGCAAAGCGGCAACACAAACAGGTCGTGCGCTTTTGTTCCCATTCCACCTTGTCCGTGGCCAATCAGGTGATGGGGATCATCTGCTTGTTTGTTACAGCAGACACACTGCTGAGACTTAACCCAGCGCGTCCAGCTCTCGTTTACCCAGCGGCGGCGCTTTGGTCGCAGCATGAATGATTCCGGCGTTTCAGGATCTACGCGAAGACCGAGAATCTTTTTCTGCACCACTTCGCTCGCCGCTGGCTCCGGCACAATATCGCTCTCCTTCATCACCGGTTGATGCTTTATTTCCGGCAATCGCAGGGCTTTCCGGGCCAGCGATTCAGGGATGACGTGCGCCAGATTGTTTATTACCAGCCACCAGCACAACTCTGGGATCGTCAGTTGATGGTCTTCGTTGAACCCCAGCTGTGAGCGGATGACCGTTATCAGCCAGGATACCAGGTTCCCACGCGCAATGCCTGCCAGCGTCTCTGTGTACTGATCACGCACCAGGTTATCGCAGGCCCAGCAAAGGCGGATGCTGCCAGGCTCATGCCGGAACAGCGTAAAATTTTCGCTGTGCCACGAACCGTGCGGGTACTGGCATTCAAAACGACGCTCCAGCTCGGCCTCCAGCGAGCTGATACCACCCGCGCGCAGAATGACGTCTTTGTTTTCGAAGACTGGCTTCAAAACCGGGTCTTCTGCCAGTGGCTGCGTGGCGGGAGGGATAGCGCCGGTTGCGTAGTCGCTGTATTTTTCCGGTGCAGGCTCAATCAGTACCCGCCCTCCCCTGAACATCGGCATGAGATCAGCACCTGGGCGAAGCAGAACAACGCCCATGCGTGCGGCAATCTCAGGGGTTAGTAGTGCTCTCATATCATCTCCACGTCAGGCAGCTGCACGAAAACGACGGATAGTGATTTCTACTTTCCCTTTCTTCACGATGTTCCCCCACTCCACCAGCATGCGCTTAACCTGACTGTCGTCTTCCCAGACGCCTGTTAGAGTCAGGGCATCGAACAGCGCTTTGTTGTAGTTATCGATATCCCGACGGCGCTGATCCGGCGGATACAACACTATGTGAACCTCGGCCAGATCAGAGGATGGCCGGGGAACGGCCCGCAGTTGCTCAATAATCGCCGCTCTCGCTGCCTGCTGGAACTTGCGCCCTGTCTCGCTTACCAGATGCCTGCCTTTCAGCGGTCCCTTGCTCGGGGCGCGCCAGTAACTATTTACGCTCGGTGGAAATGGTAAAGTCAGTTTCATTTAGCCCCCTTAAAGTATCGCGACAACGTCTTTTGCGACTTCCCGCGTACTGCTTTTGCAGGAGATCGAACGGCGCGCTTTGATGAATTGCAGGTTAAAACCATGCTCCCGGTACAGGTCGAGAACCTTCGGTGCAGATGAGTTAGAAATCACTACCCGAGCCCCACGGTGAAAGGCTGATACGCATTGCTTCGCCAGGTCTACCTGATTCTCCCAGTTAAACCCACCAGCGGCGTAGGCAGTGAATCCGGTTGTTCCCGGCATCGGTTCGTAAGGCGGATCGCAGTAAACCACATCCCCTTTCCCGGCCAGGCTGATTGTCCGGCGATAGTCAGCGGTCATAAATACGCAGTTATGCGCCACAGCGGCGAAGGATTTCATTTCGACCAGCGGGTAATACGGCGCCTTGTAGCCTCCCCATCCCACATTGAACTTGTTCGCCTGGTTGTAGCGCATCAGGCCATTGAAGCAATGCCGGTTGAGATACAGGAATGCAGCTGCGCGTTCAGTAGCATCCAGCGTCTGAGCGTTGAACTCGGAACGGATCAGCTCATAGCCATCTGGTGACCGCATGTGCTCGAACATCCAGCGGGCCTTCAATTCCACTTCATCCGGCACCACCGCTAACATCTGATACAGATTAATCAGGTCCGGGTTAACGTCCGCCAGCAGGTAATCTGCGTGCTTTTCGCTGTTCAGGAATACCGACCCACCACCAACGAATGGCTCTATCAGGCGTTTCCCTGCCGGGATATGCACGAACAGGTCAGCCAGCTGGGTATACTTTCCACCAGCCCATTTCAGAAATGGCTTGCTCATGAACGGAACCCCGCTGGCACTGAATAATCCACGTCGGAATAACTGGACTTGAACGCCGTGTCTTGTTTAACCCACTTTCCGCCAGTCCAGGCTGGGCGCCCGGCTGCTTCCCATTTTTTGGCCTTGTCGAAATACTCGACGCAGTTCTCGGGAGCAAACAGCGTTTTGGGCCGCAGGTAGTCGCTCATCTTCGGATCCTGAGCCCATTTCGCGTTCAGGTAGTCAACCACCAGCATCAGGTCTTCAGGGCTGTAATCTTCGGCAAGCCGTCCCCGGATATAACCCAGCGTCGTTTTGGTTCGCCCCCCCTTGCCATAGGTCGAGTTGGTTACCCGATTGAAATGATCCAGAACGAGATCTGCCGGATCTGTCTGGTCTGGTTGCAGCGCAACCGGACAAGAGTCTTTACCTGTAATCTCTGTAGTACTCTCTGTTGTATTCTCTGTAGGATCATCGTGCCAATTTGACCTGATGACAGCGGTTCGTTTTGACCTAGTGGAGCGTTTCACATTGACCTCTTCCATCGTGTCATTTTGAACTGATGGAACGACGCATTTTGACTTCTTCGATTTGATCACTTTGACCTCATCTAAAAGCTCGCTCTCGTAGTTGATCGTGTAGTAGTTCGTCATGTCACGCTGCGACTTGTTAAGCTGCTCAACTTTAAGCACGCCCAGGCTCTTCAGCCGGGTGAAGGTGCGCTTCAGAGTGGACTCAGACCAGAACGGGAATTGTTCCAGCCATTGCTCTGTTGTGTTGTAGATCCAGCGTACGCCGTCACGCTCCAGCCCTGAGTTAGTTTCCTGCAGCCAGTAATTAACCTGCTGCAGCGCAATGGCTTCATTCAGGCCAATGCTGTACGCAAGGTCAGGATTGATGACTATCGGCCTTGATGGCATTAACAGGCTCATAAGACCCCTCTATTTCCCTGAATTTTCGTTTGAACTGTTCAAGTGGGCTGAAACACTCGTGCTGATACCCTTCGCGCAGGTATATAACGCGCTGTGTTTGGGGCTCCCAGCGTATGACCCTGACCGGGACGCCGTAGTGATCTCTGAACCATCGGTTAAGTTCTCGCATACGCTTTCCGCCTGGCCGTTAAAGTCCCCTACCACCCACTGAGCAAACTGGTAGCAGACAGGCTCGAACCCGCCTGGTACTCTTACCCCATACACGAACTGCACCGGCCCTGCTCCACCAGGAACTGGCCGCGCTACAAGTTGCGACCTGCGGTATTGTGTTGATAAACTGTTCATGCGTTAGTAATCTCCACTGATAACGACACGCCACGACGCCAGGAGCTGCAACTCGCTGGCGTCACTTCTTTTTGCGTGCAAACAACGTGATAATTGCCGCGATCTCTTCTTCACGCGCAGCCAGGTGGCGGCGGTGATGCACCATGATTTCTTCAGCTTCATGTCTTTCGATTACCCCATCCTCAAGTGCCTGTTCGATAATCTGATCAACCTGTCCCCTGGCGGCAGAGGTACGCATTGCCCGGCTGAACAAGTCCACGCGATCAAGTTCTTCCAGGTGCGGAACATCCACCAGCAGAGCACCACGGCGGCGAGCGAAGTAGTCAGCCAGTAACGACGTGTTGGAAATGTCTTCCATCGCTTCCAACTCGCTGACTTCGAAGAAACGACAGCCGTTTTTTTCGTAGAGGTTGTTGTTGAACTGCGTGACGGTCATACCCAAGGCGCCAGCCATTGCTTCGCGGCCGCCCGGATATGCTTTGCACATCGCTTTGACGGCTTCTTTGAGGTTTGGCTCTACCATATTGATTTTCCTTTTGTAGTTACTTTCAAGCAGCTGAATCTGTAGCCTTTTGGTAAAGGCTGGCGTCGTACTTCAGCTTGCCTTTCGTAATTCGTTCGATGACGAATGCTTGTTTTTGAGGGATGACTTCACCCCATCGGCAAACTGCCGGGTGGGAAATACCAAGAACACTTGCGGTTTTTGATACACCTCCGAAGTGTTCGATAACTTCTGATTTACGCATGGTTCCTCCTGGTTAACTTACGCCTTAAAGGTAACAAAAGGTACATTAAATAGCAAACAACAGTTACAAGGAATCCATGTAACATTGGTTACATGAAAACAGAGATGAAAGACCGAATAAGATCCCGTCGAGTCCAGCTCGACATAACACAGCAGACCCTAGCTAAACGCTTGGGGGTAAGCCGTGTTTCCGTAACAAAATGGGAGAGCGGCACTACTAAACCTGATGGTGAGAATCTCCATCAGCTGGCGGTGGCGCTGCAGACAACTCCAGAATGGATTCTTTACGGTCGAGGTGAGGAAACGCCGGATGATACAAAAGTTATTCCGTTCCTTAAGCCACCCACGGCAGTTCCTATTATCTCCGCTGTTCAAGCTGGGATGTGGACTGATACTTATGCATGCTCAAGGCTTTCTGATGTGATTTCATGGACGCAAACCACTGCAAACGTTTCTAATGAAGCATTCGGACTGGTAGTTCGCGGGGAGTCTATGACCAACCCTCATGGTCTGCCATCCATCCCAGAAGGATCGATCGTTATTGTTGAACCGCACTATGGTCAATTGGATGACCTTTACGGAAAAATTGTAGTGGCAATACTCGACGGCTCTGCTGAAGCTACCGTTAAAAAGCTGGTATGGGATAGCCCTTTCGCATACTTGATGCCACTTAACCCTGCCTTTAAACCCATCCCGATAGATGGTAATTGCCGGATTGTTGGTAAAGTGGTTCAGATTACCCAAAACATTTAAGTTACTCATTTCTAAAGCCAGATCTCCTTCTGGCTTTTTTTTCAATCCACAGGTAACAAAAAGTACATAGCTCTCTTGACCATATTGGTAACTAAAGGTACATTTAAATCACATCACGAGTACCGGTAGTTACAAACTCTGGTGTGGTAGTGAGCATTACGGCATATGGCACATGTGCCGCAGCGGCCTGAGAGTCCCTTTATCCATGCCTCTCAGAACAACCGGAATGTGCAAGCTAAGTGTTCAGGCACGACGTGCGCCCCACCAGCGCGGCGAAAAGGTGTGACGCCTCGGAAGAGACGAGGGCACAACCAAAAGAGCGCTGGCATGCAAAAAATATCTCGCAGCCGTTGCGGTACAAAAAGCCAGGATGGAACGGCAGAACGCGGTAGTGCTCTTTTTGTTGTGTGGAGAACTAACGTACCGCCATTGCAGTGGCGGTCCCCCATCAGCAAGAAATTTTAACCAGCTATTCGCCCATTCTCATGGGTTGGGTTGCTGCACCCTAAATTTACGCGTTGCAGCGCGTCAGATGGAGAACAAAAGATGGCTAAGACAGCAAATCAACTTATTAAACAGGCGTACGAAATAGCCAAAACTATGCCACCAGCACAGGCAGCAATCATCAAGGAACTGGCTACCGTCCTCGATGTTTCGAATGTAGCTCTGCGCCAGACGCGCACCGAACGTGACGCCCTTCTCGCAGAGGTCAAATCCTGGGCGAAGGAGTGTGATCGTATTACTGAGCGATATACCAAGAAGCGCATAAATCTGCATGTCCTCGAAGCAATGCGCGATTTGAAAGCAATTTCCCCCACCAGCTTCCGTAACATGGAGGCTCTCTGATGGCTAAAGACTCAAAGCTTGTATACGGCGCCAGCGGCAAAACGAACGTTTTAACGTTCGAACCTGAAAGCCTGCACCTGGTTACCGACAAAACGCACCCGCTTTACGATGAGCGTATCCACCTGCCTATCAGCGAGGCAATGGTGCTTAACATCATGGACCAGGGCGTTCTTGAGCCGATTATCGTCTGGAAAGACCCGGAGACAGGGCTGTCTTGTGTAGTCGATGGTCGCCAGCGTGTGCGCCATACACTGGAAGCCAACAAGCGACTGTTGAAAGAGGGTAAAGAACCGTTACTGGTTCCAGCAGTCGCTAAACGTGGCTCCGCCGTTCGCATGGCGCAGGCGATGGTAAGTGCTAACGAAATCCGCCAGGCAGATACGCCACTGGGCCGAGCAAAGAAAATGGCTGATGCGCTGGAACGCGGGCACGATGAGGATGATTTAGCGCTGATGTTTGGCGTGAGTGTCCAGACCGTTCGCGCAACTCTGTCACTGCTGGATGCCACCCAAGCTGTTCGCGATGCAGTGGAGTCCGGAACGGTCACCGTTACCCAGGCGCGTCAGCTTGGTGCGCTCCCACCTGAAGAGCAGCGGGCAAAAGTAGCAGAAATCGAGCAGGCGACCGCAGGCACAACTGGCCACGAAAAAGCCCGTCGCCAGCGCGCTGTGCTTGGCGAAACTAAGCCACGTCTCAAATCACGCAAAGAAATCACAAAAGTCCTCGAAAGTGCCAGCGGTGACTACGCTGATGCTCTGCGCTGGGTGCTTGGGGAGGCTGTATGACTATCACATTACAGGCAGTAAACGAGCTCATCGCCTCCCTGGAGAGCGCAGGCGAGCTGTCGATCAAAGAGACAAAGGTTATGGCGCTGGCGAAAGCGTACCAGCAGCTGGCTGCGGAGAATGTAGTCAGGCAGGAATTCATCAAAATCTGTTTCCGCGCAGCAGCAGACGGCGCATCACTGGATGGCTCAGATATTCAGGAGACAGGTGAGCGCCTCGGGCTGTTTGGTCGCGAAACATACCAACCGATGCTGCACGGGTATATCTGTGGTCATGAGGCTGGCGAAGATAGCGTGTATGTGATGAAAAGCGCGCCCACCACCGATCGCATCGTAGCCGAAGCCGAGGCGCGCGGAGTTGATAAGTTCGCAGCAGAGCAAAGAGGAGTGGCTGAGCGCCTGCAAAAACGCAATGTAGCTGTGGCTGAACGTAGCATTTCATTCTGTTTAGACAGTGCAGAAGAGGCTGAAGTTTTCGCCAAGCAGCTGCGCGAGGGGGCCGACAAATGAGCATCGCCACTTATCTCAATACCGGTTTAGCCATTCTGGGATGGGCATACATCATGGTTAAAACAGGCCAGTGGATTACCAAAAATGCTCTAAGGCAGTGGGACAGGCGTCGTAAGGAATCTCGCCGACAGAAAGCTGTGAATGAGCTTTATGACGCCTTTGAGCTTAACAGCCTGGAACCTGGCTCTACCGTTCGCCTGGCCACTAAAGGCGACCTGACAATCATGATGTTCCGCAGCGAGGGGGACGATAAATGATAACCGGGACTACTAACTATGACGATGTGGCAGAAGTCCGCTGCAATTTGTGCGGCGGTTATTACAAAGCCGACGATCCGGAAAGTCACGAATGTGAGGATGCAGCATGACTGATATCACCGAACTGGCGCAGAGCCTGAAAGCGGCAGCGATCGATGCGAAAGAGCTCGCCATTATCGCCCGGTATTCGAAAGGCCGTGCGGCGGCGGAGAAATTTTACGCCCTGGCTAACCCAAACAATGTCATCGCACTGGTAGAGGCGCTGGAGAAGGCGCAGCAGCGCATCGCCGAACTGGAGTCCCGCACCGTGAAGCTACCGCCAACATTCTGGTATGAGCACGACGATTTGTCGCGAGATGTTCCTGTGCTTGATAAGCGCTTGGTCAAGAAGATGCTCCGAGAGGCAGGCATCAAGGTGGAGGCTGAGTGATGGGCGTAACAAAAATGATATGCGTCAGCTCAACAGAGCCTGCCTGGTTTACTCCGGGTGCCGTATACGACTCAGAACCTCGCGGTACCGATATCTGCATTTGTGGCGACAACCTCGTTTCAGGCCTCAACAAAGAGGACTGGTACGAAATGAGCCAGCGCGCAGATGGGCTGTGGTTCTTAATCGGTTTTCAGCAGGCAATTTTATTTCGGGGAGCCAACCAATGACCAGCAAATTAACCAGCGAAATTCTGGACGAAGAGACTCTAGCAGAGCTGATCGCTTTTCGCCGTAGCCGTGTAGAGTATTGCCAGAAGGAAGGCCTTCCATATCAGAAAGCGCTGCATGATTCGATGATGCTGGCACTTGAAGAGCTACAGGAACGCCGCAAGCCACTGCAAGACAAAGACCTGCAGGGCGTAATTGACGCACTGGAGCATCCTGCAGGGATTAACGCCGCAGGTAAACAGGTAGTGCGCCACGCCTTGGTGGAGATACAGGAACGCCGCAAGGCCGACAGCGAGCCGGTGGCAGAAGTGGTTTCAATTTATGGCGACCCCGAAGCCTTTGGGGAGCGAGAGATTAGACCGCTTGTCGGCATTCAGCAAATGCCATACGGGACGAAGCTCTATCGCCACGTACAGCCAGCGCCGGTAGTGCCGGTAGTGCCGGTAGTGCCAGATTTCAAAAAACTGGCTCGCGAACTGGTTGATAATCTCGTCGATTGCGGCGGACTGGATGAAGGGGTGAAAGAGAAGTATCTGGAGTGGGCGGAGAAAACTTGCCGCGCCGCCATGCTCGCAGCAACCCCGCAGGAGGTGAAGTGAAAGCGAACAAGCTGAAGCGTCGCCGCTGGCGGCGCATGCGGGATGCTTTGGCCGCATATAAGACTGAAGCAAGTGACTGGAAATCGTTGTACCTCGAACGCACTGCAGAAATTGCATCACTACGTAGTCAACGATTACTGGTCCCTATGCCGGTAATTGTACCAGCGGAAATTTATAACCAGTTTAAAGGGATGAGGGAGGACCACCAGCTGTGTAAAAGGTGTAATGACGGACTGCGTGGTGGATGTTCGTCTTGTTCATATAATGGCAGATAACCGGTTGCAGCCGGTTCAGTGGAGAACAACTCATGAGCGATCGCTTCCTGACTGATGAAGAACTGACAGAGGCCACGGGTTCGCCCCAAAAGTCACTGCAGAAAGAGGTATTAACGCAGAACGGGATCTTTTTTATTGAACGCCGGGACGGAGTAATCAAAACGACCTGGTTTCATATTAACCATCCCGTACAACGCATACTTCCACCAGCAGGCCATATGCCTACTCCAGGCATGAACTTTGACGCTGTAGAGAGATAATATGGGCCGCAAAAGAGCGCCTGGTAATGAGTGGATGCCGAAGGGTGTGTTTTTCCGCCCTTCCGGTTACTACTGGAAGCCAGGAGGTACTACCGAGAATCTAGCCCCAGCAAACGCTTCTAAAGCGGAGGTTTGGTTAGCTTACGAGAAAGTCGTTGAAGGTCGAAAAAAACTTCTCACCTTTCAACAATTGTGGAAAAAATTTTTAAATAGTGCTGACTATGCAGACCTTGCCCCCAGGACACAAAAAGATTACCTGGCACATGAAAAATACTTGTTAGCGGTTTTCGGCGATGCAGAAGCAAAGGCCATTAAACCTGAACACGTCCGGCGCTACATGGATGCACGTGGTAAAAAAAGCCGTGTTCAGGCTAATCACGAGCATAGTTCAATGTCTCGTGTATACCGCTGGGGTTATCAGCGTGGTTATGTACCAGGTAATCCGTGTGTTGGTGTCGATAAGTTTCCTAAACCCCAGCGCGACCGCTACATAACTGATGAAGAGTACATAGCTATCTTCACTCATGCGACACCTGCAGTTAAAGCCGCTATGGAAATTGCGTATCTTTGCGCTGCAAGGGTATCTGATGTTCTTAAAATGAACTGGAATCAGATTCTTGATAAAGGAATTTTCATACAGCAAGGTAAAACTGGTATTAAACAGATCAAAGCCTGGACTGAGCGTCTTAGTGCGGCTGTGGATATTTGCAGGGAATGGGGACAGGATGGCCCTGTTATCAGGACAATGTATGGTGAGCGTTATTCATACAAGGGATTTAATGAAGCATGGAGAAAAGCGAGAAACGCGGCTTCTGAAGAACTTGGTAGGCCACTTGATTGCACCTTCCATGATCTAAAGGCTAAAGGGATCTCAGACTATGAAGGATCTGGCAGGGATAAGCAAAAATTCAGTGGTCATAAGACAGAATCACAGGTACTTGTTTACGACAGGAAAGTTAAAATCAGCCCGACTTTGAACAAGAAAATGAGATGATTCTTTGGCGTCGGAGCATGCTTCGGCGCTAGAATTTTTCTCAGTGGATTTTCTCAATTTTTCTCATCGGGATGCAGGTCACTGAAAGGGAATGCTGTAAGTGTTTGAATAGTGGCGGAGAGAGGGGGATTTGAACCCCCGGTAGAGTTGCCCCTACTCCGGTTTTCGAGACCGAACTGCTTTCATTTAAAAACAGATAGTTACCTGTTTTTCTGAGAAAATACCTCGAATTTCACACACAACCTTTTCAATAAGTTAGCCATCTTCAAAACTTCATTTTCTCATGAAATTTTGACATTAGCCCTTAATGATTGCCTGGGAATACTTTCGCCTCTGAAAGGAGTTGCGAGCGCCTTTCCAGTATCGAATGGCGCTACTTCACCAGCATGTTTTTATAGGCTCTTCATCCAAGGGTAAGGATGAAATTTAGGTGCGCACCACTTTTCATATTACTGGATAATCATCATCATCCTTCCCTATCCGATTGATAACGAATGTCACTATTCCTAACACTACCACATCGTCCAATGCCTCGCCTTCCAGCGCCTCACCATCACGAGTAATAAACGCCTTCCCCATAACTTTCGCAAAATCTGTACCGCCGGAGTACTGGATCAATACCGTGTCCTGCTGCTTTGGTTTAACGGAGAAATCCACTACGGCATATCCGGTTTCTGTTTGTACGATCCTGGAATTAGGGCCGATGCTGCATAGCTTATCGACGGTTAACCGTCCCTCAACATAGTCTGAAGCTGGCGATGGAAATCCCACGTTATAGCCCTCCGTTCCACTGGTTAGCCTGGCGCGGTGACCATATCCAGTTAACTTTTGCGAGTTCCCGGATAAAACCGGACGTTGTCACGGTGCGACGGCCATTAGGCTCAATGACAATAGCCTGACGCCAGGCTATTTCGATATCTGAGTTTCGCGGCATTACCCCCCTGATAACTGTTTTTATATACAGTAGTTTCAATGACAGATCTAATCAATACAGGTTCTAGCTATCGTTCAGGCGCACCGACGCAACATAATGATTATTGGAAGGTTGTCAGCTACCTGCAGATCGTTTTCACACCCTCCCATATTACAAAGGTCACCAATGCACAACCGCCTCTCGATTTTACGCTCCATCTCCTGTGCTGATGCTTACATACGGCTAGGACATAGCTGAAGCTGGGCTTTAACCATTTATTTCTTCTGGTTTGCGTGACAAATGAATTTTTAAGGTATAAATTCCACTATAGAAGAAACAATACACCTTATATCATGAGTTGTTTATATGCGCCGTGATTTAATATTGGTATATCTACGTCAATTTGTTTTAGGATAAAAAATGTATTTAGTTAAAAGTTGCAATAAAAAGCACCATCCCAACACATCAGGAACAATAAGAATTGGTTCTTTAACCGAGTATAGAGATTTAGAAAACAAGCAGGTTGAAGACAGAGAGGAGGGTTTTTATAGAATAAATTTCGACCTTAAAGATAAATGGATAAGTATCGACTTATTCAACCATTTGAACAACTCACACCTCAGCCATTTTCGCGGATATGTTAAATCCCTTTCAATGAAGGGGGGTGATGGAGCGAGTGTTCTTGTTGATTACCAAGCTAATTACGAGTGGGTAAACTTAAATAGATTTATATTTTGCATAACTAAAGCAGAACGAGTTGAAGACGCACAAGATATATTTAGTGGTTACGATGATAGCTGGTCAGTTGATTATAAAAAAATAGCATGGATGAAAAAAGCAATGGAAAAAAACGTTTTACAAAAGGTTAAGGAGCTAATTTCTTCAGGGGAGATGATTTTTGGTAGTGGTTATAATAACCCAAGTAAGATAACAGTACGTTCTTATACTCAAGATATAATTTATCAAACGAGAGACTTGTATTTAGGAAATAAAGACATAGATGCCATGTCTGAAACTTTGATATCATTATTTGAAAATGTGAAATTTATCAAGCCCGTTGAATTTAAAAAAGAAAAAGAAGTAAGGTTTGTTTTTGATTTTTTTTATGACGGTGACATCGTGTTCCCTCAAGTTAATAGTCTAATTGTGCCTGCTGCTGGGATTACAGAGTTATTTTAATTGTAGCGAATGATACCACCACATAATGCTCAACAACTAATGCTTTGTTAAATATGCAACCGCTTGCCTACCGACTCTTGAGAAAGTTAGGCGGCAAGCGTATATAACCCTGACAATGTAATAATCACATTAAGTTACACCAATCAGTTTTCACGATAGATGTAACGTCATGATATCAAGCCAGCCACTGAACGCAATGCAGATTAAGCTTATGATCGCAGTGAAATCACCTTCGCCTGCTCTTCGGTGGCGTACCCAAAGTTGCGAATTCGCCCGACCATACCGTCAGTGTCTGCACCGGTGGCGCTGTAGCCAGCGGTATAGCGGGTGCCGATACGGATGCGTACGTGACGCCTGCCATGCCTGGCATTTTGCCAGACGCATTAACGGCGCTTGTGATCGCCAGAACGCCTTTGCTGTAGTTTTTCCCGCTACCTGCTGCCGGGTTGCGCCGTTCTCCAGCATTCTGCGGCACCGCTCCACCACATCTTCAGTCATTACCCGGCGGCGGCCTCTAATACTCATCTGCTCTCACGCTGCAAACTGCCAAACGCAAGTTATTTCGCCTTTTGCAATCTGAATGCAAAGAGAAAAGAAGTAATCAAAATTGCAATCCATAATTCGGAAGCAAAAGTTGCTGAATTACAATACCCAAACTAAATATCACGTATGGGTAGATAAAACCTCTCCCACCGCCAGGTAAATATATTTATCATCATTATCTTTTCAATATATATTCCTTATGTACGGAAGATAAATATGCAATATTATCATTTGGCTTTCTTCTGACACTCTGAATGCTCGGTTTTAATCTTGCAAAACCTTGCCCGATCACTGCAACCACACCCGCAGTAATTGCCCCAGTCAGGTTACCTTGATTTGCCTCCCATATAGAGTATAGCGCAGTGGCACCACTCATTAAATCACCATTATTTGCCTCAAACAGTGCAGATGTATCAAATTTTATGGGACTGCGCCAGCCTTCAGAATTTAACTTCTCAAGGTCATCCAATGCATCTTGTAACTTCGAAAATGCTCTTGCTCTTGATAAGTAAAAATCACCAGATGAAGCGACCTCGAGATATAACTCGTCAAGGTAGCTATTAAAAGCCTCAAATGCCTCACGCCTCTTTGATTTGAATTCTAATATATCATAAACATTTACCGTCGAGTCAGGGACTGGTAATACATTAGCCAACTCTAACCTTACAAGATTTTTAACCTCACTATCAGACTCGTACAATTTAAAATTATTGCCAATTATGTTTAATCTCCAATCATCAGATGGTTCTGTTCTTCTCTTATGATCTAAAAACTGGGTTTGAGCCTTTGAATACATTAGAGCTATATCAGCGCCTGAATACACGCCATCAAAATATGGTATTAAAGGTCGCTTCAAAAAACCAGATTCTATGAAATCCTTCTGGTCAATAACTTCAAAAGATATAAGATTACTTGTAGGAATAATTAACTCATCCCAATACAATGCAAAGAAATTCATATCCAATTTACTCAGATACTTCCCGCTAGATATTGTCCTACCATCTACCCCTGTTATAATTTCCAATGGAAGTGATACGATACCTCTTTTCATCTTTTTACTCCTTACGTGCTCTCTGAAGGTCATCAATCATCATGAGAGCTACCACAGGCGGCGTCAAGCATCATTTCCACCTCGGAAAAGTAAATACCACGCCGCCACTGCATGACGATGTCTAACTGTTGATGCATGTTCTGATCTCCGATAAACACTGTTTTTATATACAGCACCCTTAAGCGCTTGGCAGATCAATATCAATTGTCATAACAGAAGCAAACAGCATATCAATAATACTCTTCCCGGTTGGCGACTTCCTCAAGAGTCAGAGCGATAACCTTCTGTTGCTCTTCGCTGAATGTGTCCCAGATAGCAATCAGTTCCGGTTCAGCATATCTTTTCCAGTTGTGTACCTTACCTCCGGAATCCCATTTCGGTGAAATATATTCATCTCTTTCCACGGTTGTATTCCTAAAAAATTATTGTCGGGAATTTAGCCTGAATGCAGCTCAGTAGATAATCGTGAACCGTACTTTTCTCAGCATCAGATAATACGCGATCGAAAACCATATAAGCCCCAAGTCGGCTGTTTGCAGAGGTTGATCCCCAGTATGTAACTCCGCCTTTACCGATGCGAAGGGGGGCCGAGGCTCGCTCACGACCTGTTGCCAGAGTGAGGGACGCTGAAACATTGTTGGTCATGTCGGTCAGCCTGGTGGTCTGGCCGTCAAGGGTAAGACAAAGAAGCATCGGCTTTGTTTTATTAAATGCACTCAGAGTTGCGCGCGCGGTTCCGTAAGTGTCATTGTCCGTGTAGTGGATACCCTGCATGGCGGCCAGCGCGCCAGCCTCATCTACAATCACAGATACCCCTGGTGGGGTAACGGCAGCAGTCCCCGAAAAGCTACCAGCGATAATTCTCTGCGTGGAATCATTATTCGGATCAAAGAGCAAAAACCAGGTTTGTTGGGCGGCATCATTAATTCCCAGGTTCAAATGTGCCACATTCGCGTTATTTGAGAACTGAACAAAGGGCGAGTCGGTGATAAACGTCGGGGTGCCAACTACAGTGGGGCCGCCTTCCCCCGGCATAAGATTTTTACCAATCCCTGTATAAGTAAATATTTCGGCGCGACGAAGGGACGTCACATCAAACCCTGGCGAGTATTCGTCAGGGTCTGAAACAGACGAAAACGCATTATTAGTGAAAAGAGTAATACCCATATTTATTCGCTCCGCTATACAGTTGTCTCGATAATTTGTGCCCATGCCCAGTTTTCCAGCGGGTATGGTTTATCTACAAGTTCAGGAATATTTTCGTCCGCATATTGGCCGCTACCTGCGGTATACACGTAATTTTCAGTTGCCAGGAATGGATCGCTGTCCTTGAGACAGCCATTTCCGTTATGTGATGTTTTATCTGCGTACCAGATTTTGATTGTCCCGGAGACTCGCCTGGAAAATGTCAGTTTTACCACCGTATCAGCAACAATCTCTGCGGCAGTAATGTCCAGCGCGCCATTTGCATCAGTCGCCCGATACCCTTTATCAGCATAGGTTTTAGCTGTTCGCCCATCATATGGTGTCCCCCACTGCAGTGGCGGATACGGGACTGCATAGTTAAGGAGTGCGTAATCATCCTGAACTTCAACGCCTGTGCAGTGTAACGGCTCCCATCCCTCACCAAGAACAAGAACCCTGAACATCACCTTGCCGAAAAACATGTCCATCCAGCGATAACCATTACTGGTCAGGTGCCCGCTATCCTTATTGGGGAATGGATACGATGGGCAGACGCCATAGATGTTCCCACCCTCCGTTGCCATATCCAGCTGCGCCATGCCGATCGCCAGCTCATAGGTATCAATGGTGTAAGTGCCGCCAGTCTGATAGGTGAACATCGCAGGTGGTCTCTGTCCTGCGCAAAAATCGGCAATCACATCGCTATAAAGCTGACGCACCTTCGCTTTATAGCCCTCCCGCGTATAGTCCCCGCCGTACCCAGGGTTGTAATTCCATTCTCCCTGCAGGAAACAGAAAGCACCGATGCCGAATGTCTTGCTTTCGCCATCCGCGATGGCCTTTATTTTAGACACAGCTTCACGAATGCGATTATACAGCTCCGGAACGGCCCCCCTGGACAGAGCCTCAACGGTCCTCCCGTTGACTCCACAGCTTGCCAGAACAAGCAGGCGAGAAGGGTCGGTTAGCAATGCTGCCTGACGCAGAAACAGCGTGCGCAGCATGTTAACCGCAGCAACGGCCCCTTCACCCTCATTACCCGACCCGGCAGGCAGTGCAGCAACATCGGCATCGCTCATCACATACGACCCGTCACCTGACTGAACGACGGCCTTTAGCGGGTTGAGGATGGCAGACCCCACCGGGGTGAATCCTGCCCCTGTCCGGGTATTTGGTCGAGGTGAGTTTCCCAGCATCAGATTGCCCAGATTGCTGTACGGCGTTTTGCTGAGCGCAGGGTAACCTTCCTGGTTGGTGGAAAGAGACTGTCCGTACCAGATGATCATCGACAGAGCGAACACCAGTCGCTCTATGTCAGCGTTATACCGACTGCGAACTTTACTGTAATAGTTCAGGTTTTCCGCGTTCAGAATGTTAATTCTGTCCTGCAGCGTTATACCGCCACCGCTACCGCCGCCGACCAGATTCCCGCTCGCATCAATAATTGTTTTAGACCGGCCAAGAAAATCAGAGACCTTTAAAAACTCAGGACCTGTAATATCAATCCGGGAGCCACCTGAGTTAAAATTAAGGCCATTTCCTGACACCATTGCCGTATCTGTGCCGAACGAACCATCTCGCGCAGCGCGCAAACTCCTTGGTGCCACATTCCCATATTCATCAACTAATACGACGCGTTGACCAAGAATATTTTCGATATATATTCCAT